>Ga0209655_10000019_pt1 | contig 56388 bp, 43 predicted proteins | sample BogFormECP03_OM2_FD_188236 | JGI IMG/M metagenome (GOLD analysis project Ga0209655, IMG submission 188236) | Bog forest soil microbial communities from Calvert Island, British Columbia, Canada - ECP03_OM2 (SPAdes) (version 2) | ecosystem: Environmental > Aquatic > Freshwater > Wetlands > Bog ...
CTCGACGGAGTGGGTTTGAACATCGGCCTTGTTAGATACTCCCGCGGTGAACCTCACGCCATGGATTCCCAATACGTCTGGGTGAATGCTGAGAAAGATGGACGATACTATGCGACCGTCTACTCTTGCAACGTGTTCCATTGGATGGGTTGGCCTGAGGCAAAGATGAACGTACTTGTCCATATTTTTGTATGCATCAGCCTCGTGGCTCCAATCATTGCCACCCGGCGCAGGAATCTCTATTTTCTTTTCCTTCAATAGAGCGTAGGAAAACAACCCTCCTGCTGTTTGGATTGATGGTAGGTTTCGACGGTCCGTAAAGTGAAATAGATTTTTGATCGTTTGGGGCATCGCTAATCACCTCCAGAGCTGTACCGATAGGTATATTAAAAACTGTAGCACTACTCGCCGCCATGCGGAAGCGGAGGGTGCGCCGGAGTCTCTTGAATGGTGCTTGCAAGCACTGCGAGAGGATGCCACCTCTGGAAGTTCATAAGGAGTAGAATAGGCCGTGGGTGCCCCGTCATCGGGTTTTGAGGGCGGGTCTTGGGTCTAGACTTTTTCTTTCGAAAACGAGAGATCCAGAGTGCCTCTGATATCTCCCAGCAATTCAGCGGCTTACGCCGATTTTATTTTTGTGCCAGAATTTACTTGACAAAGTCGTAAAATATGGTACACTTCAAGACGTAGAGAATTGCGCCTGAGGCGTGGTTCTCTTTTTTGTTTTTAGGCCCTCCTTGTGGTTTTCCCTGTGTTGAAAATGCAGGGGTTAGTGTGTTTTTGTGTGCAGGAAGGGCACGATGAATCGTGCCCCTACAGCGGCAGCGAGCTGCCGCACTACAAAGAAAGGCGCTGCTCAACGCGCCTACAGGACCTCCGATCATGAAAAACGGTAAACGCAACGGGACGGGTGTGTCTAAACGCTCCCTCGGACGAAAGTCCACAGGTGACCGGCAACTTCAAAAAGAAATCGACGCGAGGTTCCTTTGGAAGCAGGTGGAAGATGTACTGGTGCCGCGGCTGCGGCTGCCAGTGATCGACCATGTCGTATATGTGCACTTGCTCCGGCATAGCCACCTGGAAGGAAAGCGACGACTGCATTTTTCGATTCCGTGGCTGGCGCAGAATATCAACCTTTCTACATGCCCGACGCGCGATGCGGTTCGGCGGCTGGCGGCGTGCGGCGTTTTGCGGCTGGTGGAACGGAGCAAGCAAGGCCATGTGGTGGAGGTGCGGTTGCCGGAAGAGGTTCGCGGGGTGCGCGCTAAAGCCGCCGCACGGGCACGCGAGGCAGCGCGGAAGGCTGACTCCTCAGACATTGAGGATGTGGATTTCCTGAAGACGTTGGAACTGCGCAGGACGATTCACGCGCGGGAGCGCGGCCGATGCTTCTATTGCTTGCGGCGAGTCCCTCCACGGTTGGAGTGCCTGGACCATGTCGTGCCACGGGCGCGAGTGGGGTGCAATTCGTACCGCAACCTTGTCTCGGCGTGCATGGAATGCAACGCGCAGAAAGGAGAACGGCCAGCCGAGGAATATCTGCGCTGGTTGTTTCGCGAGCACCGGTTGGGCGCGGCGGAACTCAGAGGGCGATTCGAGGCGCTGGAGATGCTAGCCGCGGGGAAGCTGCGACCGGTGTAGCGGTGACGAAGGAAGGAGGACGCGCCAAAGCGCGCCTCTACAAGGCGATAACAACAAGCGGCAGCTTCAGAGCTTGAGATCCGGCGTGAGAACTAGACCGAAGAGAGATTCCCCGCTTCGCTCGGAATGACAATCGCCCCTCACCCTTTAGGGGCACGATTCATCGTGCCCTCTTTCTTTTTCTTTCCCTTTATGGGGGTGGCCGGCCTACGATTCGGTTGGATGGAGAGGCTCGGATTTAGTCGATGCGGAGGCGGAGGCGTTCGATGGACTTGGCTCGCAGGCGCCCCGACGCGTTGCGGGGCCCTTCGTCGTCGGTTTCGATGAGGACGCAATTCATCTGCACGTCGCCAGAAGCGACTTCAAAGCGCGCCGGCAACCCATCGAGAAACTTTCTGATGATTCCGCCGCGGTCCATTCCGATGACCCCGCCATGCGGCCCGCTCATGCCCACGTCGGTGATAAAGGCCGTGCCGCCGGGCAGTACGTGCTCGTCAGCCGTCGTAACGTGGGTGTGTGTGCCCACCACAGCCGTTACCCGGCCGTCCAAGTACCAGCCCATGGCCATCTTCTCGCTGGTGGTCTCGGCATGCATATCCACGAAAACGAACGCCACGTCCAGGGGTAGCTTGGCTAGCTCGCTGTCCGCCTTGCGAAAAGGGTCATCGAGCGGGGTCATGAAAACGCGCCCCTGGAGGTTCAGGACCGCGTATTTGACGCCATTTTTGGCGGTGCCGATGTACAGGCCGCTGCCAACGTTGCCTTCGGGGAAGTTTGCGGGGCGCAGGAGGCGCGGCTCGTGGGGCATGAACTCGACGATTTCCTTGCGATCCCAGCTGTGATTGCCGCCGGTGAGGACGTCAATACCCAGACCGAACAGCTCCTCGGCGAGGCGCGGCGTAATGCCGAAGCCGGAGGCGGAGTTTTCGCCGTTGGCGATCACCAGATCGATCTTCCGCTGGGCAACGACGTCTGCCAGCCGGTCGCGGACGATCTGCCGGCCCGGCGAACCGACAATGTCTCCAATAAAAAGTATGCGCATGCGTTTTTCGGCGGCTCGTTGATACAAAAATAGAGCGGACTGCTGGGCCGTGGGGAGCTAGGCCGTGAACCTCTGAATTAGGTGGGCGCCACGAGCCAACCGTTAGGCTTTCCTGCCCCGCTCGCCCGTCTCTCCGGGAGCCCAGTCGGTCTTGACTGAGCCCTTTCGCTCTCTTGCTGCCGCTCAGCGGCTGCATTCCGGCTCGAGACGCGCCAGCGGGACAGGCCGTGCACACAGGCTGTCTATCCGCAGCACCTCAGAGATTCGTCATTGGTTCAAACAGCTTTCGCTCCCTCACCTGCTTCGAAGAAACCGCTCCGCCACATATTCTAGCAGGATGCGCGCAGCCGTGAAAAATCGGGGAGCGAACTAGTCGATGAAGTCGATCACGGCGCCGTCACGGCGGTCCAGGAAGCCGACGAACTGTCCAAAGTTTGGAGCTGTCACGTTGTTGTAGACGGCGTTGAAGTTGCCGTGATTCGTGATATTGAGGGAATAAAAGCCCAGGCGAATGTGGTGTGCCTTGCCGTTCTTGCCACTTATAAGAGGAACCTGGAAGACGCGGTAGATTTTCACATCCAGCGAAAGATAGGTGGCGAAGCGTGGCCCGTCGGGCGTGCCCACGTAGTCTTGCAGCACGTCGACATTCGAATAGGCGTAGCCCGAATGCACGTCGAGAATCGGACTGAGCGTGAACTTCTTCGGTAACGAGAAGACTCCCCAGGCCACCAAGCGGTTGGGAACATCCGAAGGCAAAATGCCATAGACGTTCGGCCGTATAACTGGCTGCAGGAACGGGATCAACACGTCGGAAAGGTTATTCAAGTCACCGCGGTTGCGGCTCCAGATGTACGAGGCGTTCACCTCGTGCCGGTTGTAGACGGTGAAGCGCACGGTGCTTTCAATCTCGCGATAGTGAGAAGAACCGGTATTGCTGAGGCCCAGGAAGGAATTCTGGCCTGGCGCGCCAGTGAAAGGATTGACTACAAAAAGATAAGTCGTGTGGCTATCGATATAGCCGACGCGCAACACCATGTTTCTCCGCAGCTCGCGATCGCCTTCGAAGCTCCACGTGAAGTTGCGCGGCGTAGTGCCCGGCCCCTGCGGCAAAATGCCAGTCGTTAACGGATTCACGCCACCTACGTAGGCGTTGGTGTAGGTGATCGGCGGCGCGATCAATAGCCCGCCTGGGCCAAACAGGCTGACTTCGCGGACGGGGTTGACGTCAAAGTCCGACGCCAGCAGCGGCAGCATGCTATAGAACAAGCCGGCGCCGGCGCGAATCACAGTCTTGCCATCCTTGTTCGGTGTATATGCAACGCCGACGCGTGGTGCGAAAGCCGCCGACCAGCCTGAGGTCTCGCTGGATAGACGCGCGCCCGCATCGACCGTCCAGTGGGGATTCAGAATCCAGTGATCCTGGATGAACTCGGCGACCGAGGTATCGGAAGTAGTCTGCGCCGCCGCGGGGAGGAAGTTAATCTCTTCATCCATGGCGCCGTCTTGCTCGAGCAGTTGAATCGGGTTCGCCGTGTTCACGCCGAAATACGAACGATAGTTCACATCGACGCCGACGTGAATCTCATGCTTTCCGAGCCAGTGTTTCTGCGCGAATTGGTAGCTGGGCAGGAACTGGAATTGCTTCCCTCTGCGCGACCACCGGTCAAAGAAGTTTCCGCCCCAACCTTGCGGGGAAATCGTCATGTCGTCGAGACCCTGCCCGTGGGCGTTGCTGTCGAACCGCGTGTACTGCGCCACGGCGGTGAAAAGGGCTCCCGAATCCAGTTGGTATCTGTCGGACAAGTGTAAGGCCATGCCCTTTTGGTCCAGGTCGTTGGAGGCCGGCTCCGGAATGAGGGCCGTGATGTCGAGGTGCTGCTGCCGGAGAGGAAAGGCATTCACGGTGAAAGTGATGATTTGTTTGGGCGTAAGAATGAGCTCGAGAGTGGTGAAGGAGTTAAAGCCCTGCTTCTTGTAAATGTCGTTGGGCCAAGGCAATCCGCGAATGGTGGTCTTCTTCATGTCGTACTGGAAGACCTCCGAGAAAAATAGCTTTTTCGCGATGAGCGGGCCGCCAAAGTCGACGCCCGGCGTTGCTTGCGCAATGCCGACAATGGAATCGTTCTTGCCGAGAATGCTGGGCACGAAATTCTTTACATAGAAATTCCAGGATTCGGAGGGAGGTTTGGTTTCAATGGTGGTCAACCCGCCCGAGAAACTCCCGAGCCCCGCGTTATAAGGAGTTTTGTAAACGGCGAACGATTGCACGGCGTCCGTGGGGACCGCGATGGAAAAACTTCCAGTCACCGGATCCGCGGTCTGCGCGGAATTGACGAGAAAGAGGCTCTGGTTTTCGTCCGCGCCTTTGAACGTGAGCTTTCCGTCTTGCGTCTTTATGACTCCCGGAGTAATGGGAATGACTTCGCGGATCTTTTCCTCCGGCGTAGGCAGAGCAACAAGGTCACGATGGGTTATGGTGGCTTCCGGATTGGAAACGCTTTCCGTGGAGATGACCTGCGTCTGCTCGTTAACCTCGATCTTTTCGCTCACCGTCTCCAGGTCCAGCGTGAAGTCTTGAACCACAGCCTGCCCGGCCGCCACGGTGACCTGTTTGGTGACGGCTTTGAAACCCGCCTGCGTGACCGAAATCGTGTAGGCGCCGGGCTTCAAATTCTTAAACTCATAGCGCCCCGCGTCATCCGTAGTTGCCGTCAGCGGGTTTCCATCGGGCGGTACGGTGGCGAGACTCACGGTAATGCCCGCCAAGTCCGAAGACGCGTTCTCCTGCTTCGTGGAAAGCGTCCCATGGATGGACGCCGCCGCCTGCTGCTTGTCGCCGCCGGGCCGCGCGCCCTGGCCAAACATGGGGATCGCCGCTGTCAAAATCACACAAAGCGCGATCGCCCGCTGCAGAGAGCCGAAGCCGACTCGCCACTCGGGGCACAAGGCGTATACGATGTTTGCTGCGAAGCTGAGAACTGCTGTTTGAATTCGATTCATGGTCTGGCCGATGGGAATCTGCTCTTAAATTTCTTTCTGTAAAGTTGAACGCATCAGTCAGCTTGGCAAACAACACCAGCGCCTTGGCCAGCCAGATGACTTGCCTTTCATTGTCAAGTTGCCGCGCGGAAACGAAAAGCACGGCGACATGGGGATGTGCCCCACTCTCCAACTCTACGGATCAGCGCCTGGCTTAAAGACCCCACACCTGGGCCTTTTAGATGCGCCAACGGGCGAATCCGTCCGCTGATAGGGGCAACGTGACTGGGACGGCTCAATCGGTGACACCCCGGAAGGTCCGTTTGGACACACTTAGTCCATTCCTTGTGCCACGCGCACGGGTTCCCGGTTTCCCGGTGCCGATGGTCTCTTAGCTATGAACGTCCTTGTGAGCTTTGGCCTCGCACAGGCGCTCCGCGTTTGCATGCAACTGTGAAAGCACATTTTCCAGCTTGTCGATGTCGACGTTCAATACACCTTCAAAAAACAGGCGGCGTACTTCCTCAAACCTCATCTTCAATTGGGGGGCAACGCGGCGTCCCTTGGTTGTGGCCGTGATGATTTGCAGCCTGTGGTCGCGAGGATTGTTTCTGCGGATGAGAAAGCTGTGGGCTTCGAGCCGGTCCACGAAGCGCGAGATTTTCCCTTTGTCGCGGCCCATCGCCTTGGCGAGTTTTCCCGCCGAAGTTTCTCCTTCTTCCGCGCAGTGCACCAGCACGGCCGCCTCCTGCGCGGTCATTCCAAATGGGCTGAAGCAGCGGTCGAATGCTGTCTGCAGCCGTATGCTGGTGCGAAAAAGTCGCGATATGGAAAGTTCCGCTTGCCATTCCCGCACGCCGGCGTACTTCCGGTCAGTCTGCTCCTGAGTCGCAAGGGGATTCCTTAGGAATCCCCCGTTCTTCCCGGTCTCCCTGCGTTGTGCCATCGGTTTGACCGCCGCGACTTCTCGATTTAAGTGTGCAAGCTGCTCTGTCCAATCCATCTAGAAATGGAAACCCAGTTCGGCCGTCAGCGCACGTGGCGTCACGTAGTGAGTTCCGCTGAAGGTAGATAGGAAGTTGTAGAGCGCCACTTTGTTGGTCACGTTGATGGCGGTCAATCGCAGGCTCCACTTGTAACGGTCCCCACGGAACAAGTTGTCTTCGCCCACCGATACGTCGAACAAATTGCGTGGCGCGATGCGCGGCGGGTTGTGATCGTCGTTCTCGGTTCCGGGAGCAGGAACGGATACGTACTTGGAACCGTAACTAGTTGCCGGGCAGAGATTCGGCCCGGATGCTGAACTGATGGGGGTTGTGGGCGTCGCAAACACGCTCCCACAGAAGAGTCCCGCCTGGAATTGTTGATCCGGCGTCAGTCCGGACACATCGATCAGATTTAGGGGCCCACCGCCGCCTGGCCCGTTCGCGCAAGATTCGCCTCCGAAGCATGGCAGCGGACCAGCCACAAGCCCGCTATCGTACCGCCAGTTGAAGCCGACAAATGGCCCCCGCTTCCAAGGCTGGTATTGCAAGTGTGTGGTCTGGTTGAACGTTTCGTCGTGGTCGATCCGGAACACAGAGCCGGCCACCCCTGGTGTAGCCCCAATCCCGCTGACCTGCGGCCCGAAGAAACGCGCTGCCACGCTAGACATCACCACAAACGCCGTAAAGCCGTGGAAGTCCGGAACAGAGACGCGGATGGCATAGCCGGGGATTTTCGAGCTTGCCCATTCGATGGGATAAGTGATCGGCGTGTCACCCACCACGCTGAAGTCGAACGCCCTGGTCGTGTACTTCCAGATGTACTCGGCATCGATGACTAGATATTTCTTAAAGGCTTGCTCAAACCCGGCATGGAACTCGTTGCGTTTGCCCGGCCTTAGCGGTGGTACCGATGACGAGACGCATTGACCTCCGGGTACCGACTGCTGCAGGTCAAAAATCACCGGGTTATCGCAGCCGGTGCTGGCAAGAATGAGGTTTTCGTTGAACGGAGACTCCAACGTGCGGGCGTAAGATAGCCGCAGCACGGTATTCGTCTGTTTAATGTTGTAGGCAACGCCGACTCGCGGTTCCAATTGTTGGGCGCTGGATATGCCACGGTAAATATCAGCGCGTAGTCCGAGGTTCAGGCTCAAGTTCTTCAGCGTTACCGCGTCCTGAACGTACAGCGCCGTTTCCTTTATGTTGGTACTCCCGTTAAAGCCGAACAGACCGCTGTTGGTCTGTCCCGCGGGGCAGCCGTCGGATGCTGGCAGCGGCGCTGTCCGGGTCAAGTCGTAGCAACCTAGCAGTGGCGTAAATGTGGGATTCACCGAGCCACCTGGATTGGAGATCCCGCCGCAAGTCCCCGGGTCAGTAATGGTCGGGTTCGTGTCGAGACTCCCGTCCGCATTCAAGCAGACCGCATTCACACCAGGATCGACGATTCCGAACTTGTCGTTTTCCGAAAGCGCTGTGTTTTCGAAGGTGAACCCTGCCTTCACATTGTTGATTCCCTTCACATAGGAGACAACGGCCCTAACCCCAGCGTTCGTCAATGTGCGGTTCTGAGCGACGGTTTCCTGTTGCAGATCGGGTGACTCATCGGAGAAGGGGTTTGCGCTTGGATAGTAGTTGTACTGATCCCGCCGGACGAACGCACCGAGGGTGAAAACGGTTCTAGAGTTGAGCAAGCGGGTCCACGACGGCGCGATGTTGAAGGTTCCGATCTTCGAACGCTGATCCTGCGGTCCCACTGGCTCGCCGTTTGGTCCCAAGCCCCCGCACGAAGCTGTTTGTCCAGGCGGGCACGTGGGGTCCAGCGAATTGAAAGTCCAACCCGTTCCATTTTGCGCATCATAGGAATTCGGCGTCTGGAACCAGGATCGGCTGTAGCCGAAATTGACGCTGAGGGTGTCCGCAGACGAGAGCTTATAGTCAACGCGGTCGAACAGATTTTCCTCATTACCGCGATCGTGAATGACGCCGAGTTCCGGACCGTCGAGAAACCGCGCCGTGTTCAAGCCGTTGGCGGAAATGAAGTTGCCCCACTTGTCCCCGCCGTAAGCCAAATCGAATCCTGCGTTCACAGTCCCAAAAGCGCCGTAGGAGGTTGTCACTTGGCCATGCGGTGTATTAACCCCCAGGCCTGAGCGCGTGGTGGCCACAATCACCAGGCTCGTTTTGCCCCCAAATTCAGCTGGCGGCGCTCCGGAAATCACTTCCAGCGACTGGACCGAATCAGAGGGAAGCTGGTTCGAGAACACTTTGCTTTGCTGATCCGTGATCGGTTCCCCGTCCACGGAGAAGGAGTTCGATGCGTGGTCGCCAAGACCGTGAAACAACCCGTTCGAATCCGCGGCAACACCTGGTGTTACGAGCGTCACCAGAGAACTGAGCGACGATGACGCGCTCTCCAATGGCACGTTCTTGAAGAGATCGCGATCTACGTCGGTGTGAAACGTGGATTCATTCTCCACGAGGTCCCCGCCGTTCGCTTCCACCGTAACGGTCGTTGTACCCGCGCTGCCAACCTTCAGATTGACCGTCACATTTGCTGGAACCGCTGACCGCACATCCACGTCCAGCGTATAGCTCGCGAATCCCGTTGCGCTGACCACCGTGTGGTACGTGTTGAACGGCACGTTCGTGAAACGAAAAGACCCATCGCTTCCCGTTGTTGTCGTGCGGCTGTACCCGCTGACGGAGTAGGAAATTTCCACCGTCGCGTTCGCCACCACTCCACCAGAGAGATCCTTCACCACGCCTTCAATCGATCCCGAGTTTCCCCCCTGTGCCCATCCGGATGCCGAAGTGAACAACAACACGAGTGCCAAAATCGAGTAACTCCCCAAACGCTTTAACATTTTTTCTCCATCCCTTTGCGGGTTATGTAGTTGTGTGGATAGAGGCCGCCTGGAAATGGGCGGTGGCGCCGGCCTAGATAAGGCTCAGCACGCGTTGGTGCGATTCACTAGCAAGGAATGGAGACTAGGCGGAAGGAGGGGCTCGAGAAGCACGATGCAGAGAAAACGTGCTGCTGGGTGCGGCGTGCTGCGGCAGCGAAGAATACCTTGAAATCAGCTCGGGGACGGCAACCAGATCCAGCGCCGCGGGGGTGAGCACGGGCACGTGCAGCGACTGGCAGATATGGCAGGCGGTTTCCGGACCATTGGTGTGCTGGTGGAGCAGGCTGCCGCCGGCGGCGAAATACAGCAGAACAGCGCAAGCCACCAGCGCGAGCGCACGGTGCGCGAATCGTCGTCCGAATAGGGCTCTACCAGATGGCATGAAACTCCATTTAGCGTAGCACCTTTGATGCGCGTCAAACCCACTTGTTGCAAGATATGCCCTACCCGACCCCATGGTTTGCTTGACCCCGCAACCATTCGGGCCTAAGCTTCGTCTTAGCTACTACGAATGTCCGCTAACCCTAAACGGCTTCGCCTTTGCGCGCTGGTCCTCGGAATTATCTTCCTGGCCGCGCAGTTCCACTTTTGCGCCGATTTGAATTCCGGGCCGAGCGGTTCGCATCCTTGCCAGCTTTGCTCCACGGCATGTACGGCCATTACAACGCAGGCTTTGGATCTGGCGGTGATCCCGGTCGTTAATCGGCTTGAGGTTTTCGCCGCGATTGCTTCTCCTTCTCTGGAAACTCCCAGCGCAACTTCTCCTCGCGCGCCTCCCGCTCTGTAGCTCTCCGCTCCTTTCCATTTCGTCCCGTCACCCACAACCGCATGGACTTGTCCCTATTGCATGGGACTTTTGAGGATTATTGAAATGAGTAAAGGAATGGCATGGGCCGCGGCTCTTCTGGCCTTGCCCGCCGGTGTCTTCGCCCAACAATCTCCACCCGCCGCGCCGGCTTCTGCTCCCGCCGCGGCCGCTCCGCAAGCTCCCACGGCGCGCATCACATTGGATGAGGCCATCCGACTGGCCCTGCAACACAACCACGCAATACTGGCAGCTCGGACGACAATTTTGCAAAACCAGGCGCTGGAGACAACCGCCAATCTGCGTCCCAACCCCGTACTTTCCTGGGACGCACAGTTTTTACCCATTTTTCAGCCGAGCAAGACCAACACCACCTTCATCGACCAGCAGTCGCAATTCGATCTCGGAATTGGCTACACCTTCGAACGCGGCAAGAAGCGCCAGCATCGCCTGCAAGCCGCAAAAGATGTAACCACCGTCTCCCAATCCACGGTGGCTGATAACGAACGCCAGCTCGTCTTCAACGTCTCGTCGCAGTTCATCGACGTTGTGCTGGCGCAATCCACCATCGATTTTGCCAAGCAGGACCTCGACAGTTTTCAAAAGACCGTGGACATTAGTGAACTGCGCTACAAAGCCGGCGATATGAGCGAGGGTGATTTTCTCAAGATCAAGCTTCAGCTTCTTCAGTTCCAGACTGATTACACCTCGGCAGTCCTCTCGAAAGTCCAGGCCATCGCGGCCCTGCGCCAACTCGTGGGCTTCGAGTCCGTGCCGGATTTCTTCGATGTTCAGGGCCAGCTCGACTACCAGCCTGTTCACTCCGGGCTCGACGACTTGAAAGCGCTGGCGATGCGCACGCGTCCGGACTTGCTTGCCGCGCAACAAGGCGTCACTGCGGCAAAGAGCCAGGAATTACTGGCGGAAGCCAACGGGAAACGCGACCTGGGCGCCAGTTTCAATTACACCCACGTGTCTGACACCAACACCGGCGCGTTTTTCTTCAACATCCAGCTGCCCATCTTCGACCGCAACCAGGGCGAAATTGCGCGAACGCGCGTAGTCATTACACAGTCGCAGGAGCTGGCTATCGAGGCTTCCGAGCAAGTCATGAGCGACGTGGTCGACGCTTTCGAAGCCCTTCGCACCAATGACCAGATCATCCAGCTTTACCGCAGTGGTTACGTGGATGCGGCTCAGAAGTCCCGCGACATCAGCGAATACGCCTACAAGAGAGGCGCTGCCAGCTTACTCGACTTTCTCGACGCGGAGCGCACCTACCGCGCCAATCAGCTTGCGTATCGCCAGGCTCTTGCCAGTTATATGACCGCGCTCGAACAGATGCGCCAGGCCGTGGGAACGAGGGATTTGCCATGAACTTCAGAACACAGTTTCGTGCCGTGAATTTTTCTGCCGCTATGTTGGCCACGGGGCTCGCCGTTGCCGGGCTGGCCGGTTGCGGCTCCGGTTCCGGTGATTCGGAATCCAAGATGACTTCCTTCTCGTCGTCGGAATCGAAAGCGGAAAGCGCCGCTCTCTTTACCGTTCCGTCCGAGCAGATGTCGCATGTGCAGCTAGTGTCCGTCGAAAAGGCGCCGCTTCCGCGTGTTCTGCGCCTCACCGGCGCGGTTGCTTACAATTCCTTCCTGACGACTCCGGTATTCCCCGCCATCGGCGGCCCCGTCCATGAATTCCTCGTGACGCCGGGCGAGACCGTGCGCGAAGGGCAGCCGCTCCTTACCGTCAACAGCCCTGACTATTCGCTTGCACGCTCCACGTACGTCAAAGCCCGCGATGCTTATCAACTTGCGGATAAGTTTTACGTGCGCGCGCAGGACCTCTTCGCTCACGGTGCCATTGCGGAAGCCGATCTTCAACAAGCCCAATCGACTCGTACTCAAGCACAGGCCGACCTTGATTCCAGCGAAGACGCTCTGCGCGTGCTGGGCATCAACGATCCCGAATCGCTGATAAGGAATCCGCCGAAGACCACTGCGCAGATTCCCGTTCTCTCGCCCGTGGGCGGAGAAGTTGTTGAGCGCCTGGTCGGCCCCGGTCAATTGCTTCAAGCCGGCGCGACGCAGATATTCACCATTTCAGACATGACCTCGGTGTGGGTTCTCGTCAACGTGTACCAGGGCGAAGTCGGCTATGTGCATTTGGGAGACAGCGTGGAGGTCACCACGGATTCGTATCCCGATGTATTTCACGGAAACATTTCGTACATCGCCACGGCGCTCGACCCTAACACGCGCACACTCCAGGCGCGCATCGTCACGGACAATCCCGGCAAGAAGCTCAAGAAGGATATGTACGTCACCGCCTCTGTGAATGCGGGCTCGATCGCGGATGCTTTGACGGTTCCGGACGCGGCCGTCCTGCGCGACACCGAAAACGCGCCCTTCGTCTACGTACAGTCGCCCGCTAAACAAAACGAATTCGCCCGCCGCCTGGTTCAGCTCGGCGAAAGCCACGGCGGACGGACGCAGATTACCGGCGGCCTGAAGGAAGGCGAGCGCGTTTCTGGCGACGGCAGCCTCTTTTTGCAATTCAAGAATTCTTTGCAGCACTAAAGGGCGAAAGGCCGAAAAGAAACCACGATGATCCATCGCATAGTTCAAGCCGCCCTTCAGCAGCGCTTCCTCGTGCTGATGATCACAATTTTGATCATCGTCGCCGGCGCTGAGTCCTTTCGCCGCATGCCCGTGGACGCCTACCCCGACCTTTCTCCGCCCATGGTCGAGCTCATCACGCAGTGGCCCGGGCACGCCGCCGAAGAAGTCGAGCGCCTCACCACTCTTCCGCTCGAATTGGCCATGAACGGTACGCCGCACCTGAAGGTCATGCGGTCCATTTCGCTGTATGGACTTTCCGACGTCATCCTTACATTCGACGATGGCACCGACGACTACTTCGCGCGGCAGGTGGTTTTCCAGCGCATCAGCGACGCCACGCTTCCGACGGGCGTTGCGCCCAGCATGGCTCCGCTCTTCAGTCCCAGCGGACTCGTGTATCGCTACGTGATTGAGAGCCCTGACCGCTCGCCGATGGAGCTCCACACTTTCGAGGCGTGGATCATCGAGCGCGCCTATCGCAGCGTCCCTGGCGTGGCCGACGACTCCGGTTTCGGCGGCCCGACCATGCAGTACCACGTGCTGCTCGACCCCGTTAAGCTCTACAACTACCACCTCCCCGTCGTGCAAGTACTCAACGCGCTGACCGCGAACAACGCCAATACCGGCGGCGGTTTTTATTCGCAGGGCGGCCAGTTTTACTACGTGCGCGGCCTGGGTCTCGTCAAAACCACGGAGGACATCGGAGAAGTGGTCGTCGGCAACGGCGGCACGGGTGTACCGATCCGTGTGAAAGATATCGGCCGCGTGGTGATCGGCATCGCGCCGCGGCTCGGCATTTTCGGCTTCCGGGACAAAGAGAAACACAATGAAGACGCCGTCGAAGGCGTCATTCTTATGCGCCGCGGCGAGCAGACGCAGAATGTCCTCGAAGGAGTCGAGAAAAAAACTACCGAGATTAATCGCGATCTTCTTCCGCCAGACGTGAAGGTTCGCGCTTACTACGATCGCAGCGACCTCGTCCACGTCACGACCGATACCGTCGAGTGGAACCTCTTGCGTGGTATGGCGCTCGTTCTCGTCGTCCTTATTTTTTTCCTGGTCAGCGTGCGCGCTGCGGTCATCACCGCGCTCACCGTACCTCTCGCGCTTCTCTTCGCGTTCATCTTTCTCCACGCCACCGGCGAAGCCGCCAACCTGCTTTCCATCGGGGCAATCGACTTCGGCATCATCATTGACGGCACCATCGTCATGGTCGAAAACATCTACCGCGAGCTCAGCCTTCGGCACGGGCGGGATTACAAAATTAACGACGTCATCCTCGCCGCCGCTCGCGATGTCGACCGCCCGATTTTTTATTCAGTCGCCGTTATCATCGCCGGTTATCTTCCGATTTATGCCCTCACCGGGCCTGCCGGAAAACTTTTCCACCCCATGGCGGATACCATGGCCTTCGCCCTCGTGGGAGCGCTTATCCTCACGCTGACGCTGGTGCCCGTGTTGGCCTCTTACTGGTTCAGGACCGGCGTCCAGGAAAAGCCCAATCGCATTTTCGAGCGCGTCCGCACCGGCTATGGCAAGCAACTGGTATGGTGCCTGAACCACCCTGCGTTGACTCTCATCGTCGTTACTCTCATCTTTGGCGCAACTCTTCTCCTGTTGCCCTTCATCGGCGGCGAATTCCTGCCGCACCTCGACGAAGGGGCTCTGTGGCTTCGAGCCACCATGCCCTACACGATTTCTTTCGAGGAAGCCGCCAAATTCGCTCCGCAGGTACGCGACCTTCTCTCGAAGTACCCGCAGGTCACTGTGGTTGGCTCGGAGCTTGGCCGCACGGATGACGGCACCGACCCAACAGGCTTTTTCAATTGTGAGTTTTACGTGGGATTGAAACCGTACGACGATGCGTCCTGGAAAACCGGCTCGGTGCACACGAAGGAAGAGCTGAGCCGAGCATTCGACAAACAACTCGCGTCCTACCCCGGTGTTATCTTCAACTTTACGCAGCCCGCGGAAGACGCTGTGGACGAAGCCCTCACCGGACTCAAGTCCTCTCTCGCCGTAAAAGTCTTCGGCGAGGACCTCAATGTTCTCGAGAAGAAGGCGGTCGAGATTCGGAATGTTCTGGATAAGACTCCCGGCTTCAAGGAACTGACCGTTGTCCGAGAACTCGGCCAACCGAACATCATCGTTGATGCGGACCGCGCCAAGATCGCCCGCTATGGAATCAACGTCGCCGACGTCGAGGCGGTTGTGCAAGCCGCGATTGGCGGTCAGGCTGCCACGCAGGTCATCCAAGGTGAAAAGCTATTTGACCTCATCGTTCGCATGGAGCCAAAGTACCGCTCCAGCACCCGCGATATCGGAGATCTTCTCGTTCCTGCTCCGGCCGGCCAGCAGATTCCGCTGTCTGAACTCGCGACTATCAAGGAAGTCTCTGGCGCCTCATTTATCTATCGCGAAAACAATTCCCGCTACATCGGGATTCAGTTTTCCGTCGAAGGGCGCAATCTCGAGGGAATCGTTAACGCCGGCCAGGCTGCCGTGAAAAAAGCCGTCACGCTACCGGATGGCTACCGCCTCGACTGGGGTGGAGAGTACAGCGAGCTTCTCGAAGCTAAATCCCAGTTCGTCGTCATCGGTCCGCTTGCGCTTCTGCTCATTTTTCTGATTCTCTTCGCGCTTTACGGCAACTTCAAGTTCCCCGTCACGATTGCCCTCGGCGTCATCCTGACCGAACCTGTTGGCGCGCTGATAGCCCTGCGGCTGACCCACACGCCCATCAGCGTCTCCAGCATTCTTGGTTTGCTCGCCCTGCTCGGCGTCTCGGTTGAAACAGCCGTCATCCTGGTCAGCTATATCAACAAGCTGCGCCTGGAAGGCAGGACCGTCCGCGAGGCCACTCTGGAGGCCTCGCTCCTGCGTCTGCGTCCCATTATGATGACCGCGCTTGTGGCTTGCCTTGGCCTGCTGCCTGCGGCGATGTCCACCGGGGTCGGCAGCGACACGCAAAAGCCCTTCGCCATCGTCGTCGTGGCCGGGTTGATCTCGCGGCTGGTGCTCGGATTCTTCGTGAATCCGGTACTTTACGAAATCGTGGCCCGCGAAGGGGACGTCCTGCAAGTCTGAGGTCGGTGGAATGATGTTGATTCTATTTGGTTTACGGGAGAGAGATGCTGCTTTAGCAGGGGGTGAAACCCTGCCTGTGTTTAACCTGATGGTTAAATACGAAGGGGATTTGAGCCGAAAGCGTGCTCTTATTAAACCAGTTGGTTAAATTAGGAGTTCGGATCGAAGGTCACAGCGACGGTAATCGTACTGTCATTGCCCGGCGCAAATCGCCATTGGCGCACTGCTTTCTCTGCCGCGTCAGCCAGAGCAGGATTGCCACCGAGCACTTCGACGTCTTTCACGGAGCCGTCCGCCTTCACGGCTACTTTCAGGCGCACTGTCCCGCCTATCCCTCGTCTTTTCAGGATGGTAGGATACTGCGGTTCCACCTTTTTCAACACTTTACGGTCGGCATCTTGAGCGGGAGCGAGGCTCGGGAAAACGCAAAGCAGCCCCAGGACAAGGCAGTAGGTAAGTCCGTAGAGGGTCCGGCGGCGGGGGCGTCTTGTCATTGTCTGGCCTTATGGTGGGCGATCTGGGCTGGCCTTTTGGGCAACCACACTCTCGCCTATCACTTTTGCCGATAAAGCTGCAGTCTTCTAACCATTCTGGCGTTCATTTCTACCGCCGGTTCCAGCGTTGCATCGGGCCGCCTGGAATTTGCTTCAAGTTATTCATTTACAATCGCTTACCCTAGGCAAGCACGGCTCCGCACAGGTAGCGCAGTTCCGCGAGCGGCCAAGATAGCAGTCGGCAATCTCATCGGCTGTTTCAGATTGAGAAGCCATCTGTTCCCCTTTGCGCTCATGTTGAGAGACGGGGCGTGAGTTCCAGCTCGCAGACCAATCCATAGCCGTTCTCAGCAGAGTTGGCTGCCAGGCTCCCTTGAGCTTCACTAAGGATGCTTGCGCCGTGTCACTCGCTGGGGCGTGCCACTTTGTCCTCATTGCTGCTGACTTTCCCGAAGATATCTCTTCTGGCTATCTGCCTTGTGTGCTAATTTTCGATTCCACCGCCGGAGATACTTATGACCGACTCTACCCCCCAATTTGGCACGGCTGAGTATCCCTCCGCGCCGGGCACGGATACCTGCAAGTCCTGCAAACAAGCGATCACCGGCCGCTACTACCGGATCAACGGCTCGCTGGCGTGCGAACGGTGCACAGAGCAGGTGAAGACGCAGATTCCCAAGGACAGTCATTCGGCGTTCGTGCGGGGGCTCGTCTTTGGTATCGGCGGAGCGATCCTTGGGCTCATCCTGTATTCCGGGTTTGGCATCCTCACGGGAATCGTGATCGGCTACATTTCGCTGGCGGTCGGCTTCATCGTGGGCAAAGCCATTCGATTTGGCTCCGGCGGAATTGGCGGACGGCGCTACCAGATTGCTGCCGGGCTGCTAACGTATGCCGCCGTCTCCATGGCGGCCGTTCCCATTGGGATTTCCATGGCCATCAAGGACAAGAAGATTGAGCCGCCTGCGCGCGTCCAACAGTCGCCATCAGCGCCCGCCCAATCCGGGGAGAATTCTGGCGCAAATGGAACCGCTGGGTCTTCTTCAACGCAAACGGCCCCGAAACCACAGATGGGCGTGGGAGCCGCGCTCGCAGGACTCGCCATTCTCGGTCTGGCGTCCCCTTTCCTCGAGCTACGGGATCCGTTCCATGGGGTCATAGGGCTTGTCATCCTGTTCGTGGGGATTCGCATCGCGGTGCAGCTGACCGCGGGGCCCAAACTGGACATCATGGGGCCGTTTACTGCCGGCGCCTCCACGCCGCCTCCGCCTGCGACTTGATGATTTCGATTCTCACTGACTGACCGTGTCCACCAACTTTGTCGAGCCTGTTCGCAACTGCCACAATTGCGGCGCTTCTGTGCCGCTGGGCGCCGTGGCCTGCGACCAGTGCCATGCGCTGATTCACAGCGAAGAGTTGGTGCGAATTTCCACGCGAGCCAAAGCGCTTGAAGAACAACAGAAGCACGGGGAAGCCCGTGAAGAATGGCTCAAGGCGGTTCCCCTGCTGCCGGTAAATTCGACGCAGGCTGCGTGGATTCGTGACCATGTCCGCAAAATGGATCTTGCCGCCACAACGGCGCCTGCTCCTTCTCAACAAAAACATGCCTGGGCCCGCAAGCTCGGGCCTCTTGCGCCGATCGCCATTCTGCTGGCGAAAAGCAAGACTCTTCTGTTCGCGCTCTTCAAATTGAAATTTATTTTCAGCCTGTTCGCGTTCATGGGGGTTTACTGGGCGCTGTTCGGCGCTGCGTTTGGTATTGGTTTCGCCGTCCTGATTCTTGTTCATGAGATGGGACACTACATTGATATCCGAAGGCGCGGCTTGCCCGCGGACATGCCCGTTTTTCTTCCCGGCCTCGGAGCTTATGTTCGCTGGGCGGCACTCGGCGTCACGCGCCAAACTCGCGCGGCGGTGAGTCTCGCTGGTCCGTTTGCTGGATTTCTCGGGGCCGCGGTTTGTGCCGGGCTTTGGTATTACACGCATAACGGACTGTGGGCTGCGCTGGCGCGCACTTCCGCCGGACTTAACATCGCAAACCTTACACCTGTCTGGGTCCTTGACGGCGGCCAGGCTGCAAACGCGCTCAGCAGAGCGGAACGCATGGTGGTGCTCGCTGCTTGCGTGCTACTGGGTGTTTTCACCAGGGAAGGAATCTTCGTGCTGGTCGGAGCGGGCCTGGTTTACCGGCTCTTTACCAAAGATCTCCCGCCGCAGCCCAGTCCGAAAATCACCGCCTACTTTGTGGGCGTTCTTGCGTGCTTGACACTGGTTTTGTGGCTGATGCCTGGCCACGGCATAGGTCTCGGCAGGCGGTAAGGCGTCGGCGGATTTTGAGAGGACACGCCCAACCAACGGGCTCGCATTCCCGGCGACGCGGCAGCGCCGCCGGGCTGATGCGCACCCGTCTCCATCTGTAATTTGGCCGTTTGCTATTTCGCCGGCTGCGCCGTCGGAGGCAGAATGCCATTCAACCGCAAATAGACTGCTTCTGTCCCGTAGTGGTCGTACCAATCGTCGCTCAGGGTAATCAGCGCGCCTGCGCGGGTCACCTGCCGGGTGCCAAAGGAGAAAAGGAAGTCGCCGAGCTTCGAATCGTCGGCGGAAGCCAGTGCGGTTGTACAAAACTCGAACGAGCCCTTCAGTGCTGCCACGAGCTTGTCTTTGGGATCGGTATCTGCGAGCTTCGTGTCCGGAGCGGCCTGCCCGGAAATCTTCGAACAAAGGAAATAGTTCGACTGCGCGATGTGCATCACCACGTGGCCGAAGGAGCTCATCTCCGGCGTGGGTTTGAAGCCGTATTTCTCTGCGGGCATCAGATCGGCCGCGCCCACCATATTCTTTTCGTAGCGCGTCAATTGCGCTTTTACCGTGGCCGTCACCGGGTTAGCCACCGGTGCGGGCGTCGGATCCTGCGCTGACACTGCCGCACCTGTAACCAGCAATGCCACAATTATCAATCCCATTCGTTTCATCGCCATTTCCTCCCGCTATTTGTAGCGCAGGGCGCCAGCCTAGGGGCTTTTCGCCTGCGCGGATGCAGCCCGCAAGCAGCATAACCCCGCACGCAATAAGCGACAAGCCGGTTCCAGAAATAAGCCACTTGCTTTGGCGAAGGCGAGGTTGGGAGGCTGAAGAGTTTAAGGTTCAAGAGTTGAAGAGGAAAGCTTACAGCTTACAGTTAAGAATAAGGCTCAAGCGGTCATCCTCCCCGACAAGGCCGGGGTAAGCAGAAGGATGAGCCTATCCCGGCCGCGACTAGCTTCGGGCGCTTCTTTTTTCGGTGCCAGACTATTTCGTAATCCGATTCAATTCATCGAAATTTCGTTTGCCTTCTCGTGCTCATTCGCTCTCATAATTGATGGAACGTCCTCTCGCGGCGCGTTAGCCGGGTTCGAGGTGAATTCAAGTCAGGAATCCGGCGAGGCACTGCCAGAATTTCTTGAAAGGCTGGAATGAGGGCCATGGGTCATGGCCTGAACGAGGAGATTATGTCAAAGACAAACGGAAACGGTTCGACGGCGCGGACTACTAAAGCGAAGACGGCGAAAAAAATTTCCACGCAGGAGAAAATCGCGATGCGCGCCTACGAGATTTATCTCGAGCGCCAGGGCGCTACCGGTAATCCGCTGGAAGATTGGGTGCGCGCCGAGCGCGAAATTCTTGCCAAACCCAAGAAGACCACGAAAAAAACTATCGCTGCGGCAGCGTAAACCGCTCAAGCGCCAGGTCGGCGCAGACTTTCGCGAATCACTCGGCTACAATGGCCGCCTCTGGAAGCTCATTCCCAATTCGCGAAGGAAAACTCGATGAGTCGTCTCCCGGTAGTTTTTTGGCGTAAGTCGCGCCATGCAGCACACAAGCTTGTCCGATACGCGCTGGCAGGCATCATGGCGCTGACCGGATGTGCGATGGGACTGCGGGCCGGTCCCCGTTCGCCGCACGGGGAAGCTCCCGAAGCGCAGCCACGGTTCGCCATCTCTTTTGGTTCCGAGCTAAGCGCGACGCCGCTAGACGGGCGCGTCTACGTGGTTATTTCCACGACCAACGATCCCGAGCCGCGATTCCAGATTCTGGAAGAGGAAGCCAAGTCTCAGGAGATTTTTGGCGCGGATGTGGACGGACTTGCGCCCGGGCAAAACGCGATCATTTCTGACGAAGCCGTGGGCTATCCGGTTGCCAACTTTCGAAACGTGCCCGCTGGGGACTATTGGGTGCAGGGGGTCTTCAACAAATACACTACGTTCCATCGCTCGGACGGACACACCGTCATGCTGCCGATGGACGAAGGCGAAGGCCAGCACTGGGACTCCAAGCCCGGCAATTTTTATAGCGTGCCGGAACGCATGCATATCGATCCAGCTTCGAGCGGCACGATGCAGATTCATCTGACGAAAGTCGTTGCGCCCATCGAGGCGGCAAAAGATACGGAATGGGTGAAGCACATCCGTATGAAGAGCGAAGTGCTCACGAAATTCTGGGGACGTCCGATGTATCTCGGAGCGATCGTGGTCATTCCGGAAGGATGGGCTTCGCATCCCAACGCGCATTATCCGCTGCTTGTGGATCACGGCCACTTTCCGCATGACTTCAACGGCTTCCGCACCACGCCGCCTGGGCCTGATATGGCCGGCTACGCGCTTGAGCGGGCGCAGACTGCTTACAAGTTCTATCAGGATTGGACGACTGGGAAGCTGCCGCATATGCTGCTGCTGCTCGTGCAGCATGCGAATCCTTACTATGATGATTCTTACGCCGTTGATTCGGCTAACGTCGGGCCATACGGCGAGGCCATCAACCGCGAACTAATTCCGTACATTGAAAAAGAACTTCGTGGCATAGGGCAGGGTTGGGCGCGCGCGACTTATGGAGGTTCGACCGGCGGCTGGGAGACTTTGGCGACGCAGATTTTTTACCCCGATGATTTCAACGGGGCGTGGGGCGCGTGCCCTGATCCGGTGGATTTTCATGCGTATCAGTCCGTGAATATTTACGAAGACAAGAATGCCTATTGGACGATTGGGCCGTTCGGGCACGTGGCGCAGCCGGAGATGCGGACGCCTCCAGGCATCGTGCTCGCGACGACGGAGGGTACGAATCGCTGGGAGCTCGTGCTTGGCACGCATGGGCGTTCCGGCGAGCAGTGGGACATCTGGCAAGCCGTGTTTAGTCCGGCGGGCGCGGACGGCTATCCCGCGGAAATTTGGGATCAGAGAACCGGCGTAATCAATCACGAGGTCGCGGAATATTGGCGGCAGCATTACGACTTGACGGCGATTATGCAACGCGACTGGAAAACGCTGGGGCCGAAGCTGGTGGGAAAACTCCATGTCATGGTCGGCACCGCGGACACGTTTTTTCTCGATCATGCCGTGCACCTGATGCAGGCTTCGATGGAAGGTTCCGCGAATCCGCACTACGTGCCTGACTTCGATTACGGTATGGATCAACCGCATTGCTATACCGGGCCGCCGGGATCGACAACGCGTGAAGGCGGGCTGACTTTTACGCAGCGCGTGCTGAAGGCTTCCGAAGCCTGGATGCTGAAGACCGCGCCTAAAGGCGCGGACACGACGTCCTGGCGGTATTAAGCTGCAAACGCTTGTTTCGGCGGCGAATTCTAGAAAAACACGGATGGAGAAACGTGGAATCGTTTGCATAGTTTCTCGATATGCGCTTTGTTGAGCTGGTGTTTTTTGTGCAGGATTTCTGACACAATGCTTTCCGATCCTAACACTGGCACCAAATCCTTTTGCCGAAGCTCATTGGCGTCCATCAAGGCACGAAGGACATCTGCGGGAGAGGCATCCAGAATTGCATGATGCTCTTCTTCATATGCTTCGATCAGGGTCATCAAGACCTCGGCATATTTCTCTTCCTCGCTCGTTGGATTGGCGTTGCTCGCCAGCTTGTCGAGAACCGAAAGGTACTCCTCGTGTTGACGTTGGGAGGCTATGGGCGTTGGCGAACCGACTAACCCACTAACGTTCCTTCCACTCCCACGCTCTGCGTATAATGAGCGCTCCAGCAAAGGGAGACTCATTGATGCACTACCGCAGATTTGGGCGCACCGGATGGAACGTCAGCGAGATCGGCTACGGGATGTGGGGCTTGGCCGGGTGGACCGGTTCGGAGGATGCGGAATCGCTGGCGTCGCTGCAGCGGTCCGTCGATCTCGGCTGCAACTTTTTTGACACTGCGTGGGCTTATGGGGACGGGCACAGCGAAGAGTTGCTCGGGAAAATTGTGCGCGCCAACCAAAGCCATGTTGCCGCCGGTGGCCCTGACAAGAAACTTTACGTCGCGACAAAAATTCCGCCAAAAAATCGGCGCTGGCCGAGCCGGCGAGAATTTTCTCTGGATGATTGCTTTCCGCCGGATTACATCGTGGAGTATGTCGAGAAGAGTCTTGCCAATGTCGGGGTCGAAACACTCGACCTGATTCAATTTCATACCTGGGAAGACAAGTGGCTCGACGACGAGCGTTTGGTGCGCGCGATCGAAGATTTGCGGCGCAGCGGCAAGGTGCGCGCCGTGGGGATCAGCCTGAATCGCTGGGAGCCCTGGAACGGGATTCGGGCGGTGCGAGCAGGGCTGGTGGACGCCGTACAGGTGATTTACAACATCTTCGACCAGAATCCCGAGGATGAACTTTTTCCTGCGTGCCGCGAAAAAGATGTAGCCGTGATTGCGCGCTGCCCGTTCGATGAAGGATCGCTCGCTGGAATTTTGACCTTGGACAGCACATGGCCCAAAGGTGACTGGCGCAACACCTACTTCGTTGCGGAAAATCTGAAGAGCAGCGTGGCGCACGCCGATGCGCTCAGGCCGCTGCTCAAAGACGGCATGAGCATGCCGGAAATGGCGCTGCGCTTTATTCTAAACAACAAGCAGGTCAGCACGATTATTCCGGGCATGCGCAAAATCCGGAACGTCGAGTCCAACATCGCGGCCGACGCAAAAGGCTCGTTGCCGGCCGAGCTGCAGGCTGAACTACGCAAACACCGCTGGATCCGCACGCCTACCAGCTGGAGCCAATAGATTGGAGCGGTTACATTTTTTGACTTTGGCTTGAACAAGTTGCGCGCGAAACCGGCGTTTAAGCGGTTTGCTTCAGGGCGCGTTCGACGAGCGTGAGGCAGCGCTCGGCTTGTTCGCGGAGGAGTTCTTCGCGGTCGCCGCGATCTTTCTGCGTGCTGTGAAGTTCGTCGGCAATCGCCAGCGCCGCCAGCACGGCTACTTTTTGCGTGTCCACCGTCGCTGTGCCAGCCGCAATCGCGTGCATTTTGTCGTCGACGTACTCAGCCAGCTTGTGGACGTAGGCTTCGTCCAGATCGCCGCGAATCGCGTACGTCTGCCCGAATATCTCGACTTTTACCGGTGTGCTCATCGTTTCTTCCTGGCTGGTCCTGGCGCAAAGATAACACAATCGCAGGGGCACAACACGCCGTGCGCGTCTCGCTGCTAGTGAAATTCGGACTGAAAGCTGCGCAGAGGATGCTAACTGGCGCGCAGCAGCGCGCCGAGATGCTTTTCGAGCGCGGAAATAATTTTGGCGGAGAAATCGCTAATTTGCGCGTCGGTCAGCGTCGCTTCGCGGCTTTGAAACGTTACGCGCACGAGCAGCGAATATTTTCCGGCGGGCACATTTTTCCCGCGAAACAAATCCGCCGCGTCGACAGACGTGACTTCGCTGATGTTGAGCGAGCGAATCGTTTTCACAACATCTGAAAACGGAGTGCCGCCGGCGAGCAGCAAAGAAAAATCGCGCTCGACCGCTGGAAATCTCGGAAGCGGCTCGTAGCGCCGCGCCTCTTTCGCCGCGCGAATCTGCGCGTACAAGGAGTCGAGATGAATTTCGGCCAGGAAAACTTCCTGGCGCAATTTAAATTTGTCCGCTATTCGCCGCGCGAGCTGTCCTGCGACGCCGATCAAAGAGAGATTTCTCACTTCGTTCGAAATGACGGATTGCGGCGTGATGCTCGCCAAAGAGATCGTCCCGCGGCGAGCGGCGTGAGTCCACGTTGCTCCTCCTTGTTGCCAGTGGAAGCCGCCGGCGAGCGCGCCAATGGCGTCGAGATCGCCTTTCAGGTCGGCCAATTCGTATTCGCGGGAGTTCTCGCCTTCTACGATGCCCTTTTCGCGGGCAACGCCTGTCGCGCCGACGGTGAGCACCGGCGTTTCGAGGGATGAGGTTCCCACGACGCGGTAGTGGCGGCCGATTTCGAAGAAGCGGACGTTGCGCTGGCCGTGGTTGAGGTTCCATTCGAGCGTGGCGGCCATGGTGACGAGGCCCGTCGAGCGGAGGACGCTGGCTTCTTCGGAAAGAGGATTAGCGAGGCGCGCGGGAGTGACACCTTCGGGACGAAACAGCGCGTCGCGGTCTTCGGCGACGTGGGGAATGGTGAGGATTTCGCGATAGCCGAGGCCGATGAGGCGTTCGCGGACGCGCGATTCGGGTGCGAATTTCGGCAGGCGCTGCGCGCCCTGGCGCGCGGCAGGCAAACGCGGCGGGAATTTATCGAGCCCATGGATCCGGGCGACTTCTTCGATCAAGTCAATCTCGCGTTCGACTTCCGCGCGCCATGAAGGCTGCGTACATTCCCAGGCTGCGAGCAGCGAGCCGGCTGCGCCGCGACTGGAATCGCTTCGCACGGGGGCAAAACCCAGCGCGCTGAGAATTGCTTCGATTTCCTTGTCGGAAACGTCCGCGCCCATCACGCGAAGGAGTTCCGTACGCGTCAGATGGATCTTTTTCGGCGCGCGCTTGCCGGAGTAGACATCGACGACGCCCGCGAGGAGTTCGCCGCCGGCAAGTTGCAGGATGAGTTCGGCGGCGCGACGCGAGGCGACTTCCGCCATTTCAGGATCGGCGCCGCGACCGAAACGGGTGGAAGCTTCGGTGTGAAGTTTCAAGGAACGCGCGGCCTTTCGAACGGCCACCGGCTCAAACCACGCGCACTCGATGAGAATATTTCTTGTGGAAAAAGAGATTTCGGTGTCGGCGCCACCCATAACGCCGCCGATGCCGATAGCGCGAGAGCCGTCGCCATCATAGACGACTGAAATGGACGGATCGAGCGTGCGTTCGAGGCCATCGAGAGTGCGGATTTTTTCTCCAGGCTTTGCGCGGCGCACGCCGATGCGATGATCGCGGACTTTGTCGTAATCGTAGGTGTGAAGCGGATTGCCCAGCTCGAGCATGACGTAGTTGGAGATGTCGACGACGTTGCTGATGCTGGCGACGCCGCCGGCTTCGAGGCGATCTTTCAACCATTTGGGCGACGGCTGAATTTTTGCTCCAAGAATCACGCGGGCGGTGAAGCGGCCACAGAGTTCGGGGGATTGGATTTCGACTTTCACGGCCTCGGATGCTTTTGTGGCGTTTTCCGCCAGCTTGGGCGCGACGGGCTTGAGGGGCAGTTTGTAAACTGCGCTGAGTTCGCGCGCGATTCCGTAATGAGCCAGGCAATCGGGGCGGTTGGAACCCACTTCGGCGTCAATCACCGCGCCGTGCGCGCCATTTTCGACGCTGCCAATGTTTGTACCGGAAAGAGCGAGGCGCGACGCGATTTCGCTTGGCGAGGCTGTGATGTCGACGAAATCTTTCAGCCAGTTGTAGACGACCTTCATGCCGGGTCCTTGGAGTCTCCCAATTGACCGAAGTAAATATGGGTGGTGTATTCGAGGCGGACGCGGCCATCCTGATTATTCGCGTCGAAAGCTCGCTGAAGCACGGCCATCATCGGTTCATAAGTTGGAGCATCTGGCGCGGGGATGAATGAGCTGCTGCGCAGGCGGCCTGCGACGCCGTCGAAATCGAATTCCTGAAAATTCGGCAATTCGTGCGAGCTGTAAGCCTTGGGGCCGAAAAACTCGATCATCTGCTGCTCGTGCGGATAGCTTTCCTTCACGCTGGCGTAATCCGTGCCGAACTTTCGTAGCAAGTCCTCGTAATCGCGGAGAAAGGGAGTCGTGTCCGTCAGGCGCTCGTTCCAGACGATGACGGCCCATCCGTCAGGTTTGAGGATGCGGCGAAATTCGCGTCGCGCAGCGTCGTGGTCGAACCAATGGAAAGCTTGCCCTGCCGTTACGAAGTTGACGCCGGCGTCTTCGAGAGTGGTGGCCTCGGCCGAGCCGTCGATGCTGGTGAAGCTGTCGTAGGAGGCGAGATATTCTTCGCCTGCTTTGCGCATTTCCTCGTTGGGCTCGACGCCGAAGACGCGATTGCCGTTTTTCAGGAAAAGTTCGCTCAGGAAGCCCGTGCCGGAGCCGATATCGGCAACAGTGTGGCCGGATTTCAGGATGCACTCGGCGCGGAGAAGATCACGAATGCCCGCGGGATAGCCCGGGCGGTAGTGGACATAGTCCGCTACGCGGGAGGAGAAGCGTTGTTTGGCGTCGGCGAAGTTCATGGGAGTTACGAAAACCAAGAGCCAGGCTGAAGCCCGGCACCTGCAAAGGCTCCTTATGGGAATTGGCGCAGGAAGCGCACGTCGTTTTGGAAAAAGACCTGGATGTCGTCGATGCCGTATTTCAGCATGGCCAGACGGTCGATGCCCATGCCGAAGGCAAAGCCGCTGACACGTTTTGCGTCGTAGTTGACGAAGCCGTAGACGGCGGGATCGACCATGCCGGCGCCGAAAAGCTCAATCCAGCCAGCGCCTTTGCATTTGGAGCAGGTGCCGCCGCTTGCGGCTGTGCCGCTGCCGCCGCAGAAGATGCAGGAGACGTCGAATTCGACGCTTGGCTCCGTGAACGGGAAATAACTTGGCCGGAAGCGGGTTTTCACGCTGGCGCCAAAAAACTGTTTGACGAAATATTCGATTGTTCCGGTGAAGTCGCAGAAGGTGATGTCGTTGTCGACGGCCAGGCCTTCGACTTGATGAAAGATGAAGGAGTGCGTGGCGTCGGGATTGTCGCGGCGATAGACCTTGCCGGGAACGATGACACGCACAGGTGGCTGGCGTTTTTCCATGGTGCGGATCTGCATAGGGGACGTGTGCGTGCGCAGAAGCAGCGGCGTTGGAGCGCCCTTCGGCAAATCGAGATAGAAGGTGTCCATATCGTCGCGGACAGGATGGAACTCGGGGATGTTGAGGGCTTCGAAATTGTAGTAGGGCGTTTCGATTTCCGGGCCTTCGACGACCGAGAAGCCAATGGAGAAGAAGATGTCCTCGATTTCCTGGAAGATCTGACGAATCAGATGGTGCGAGCCGATAGGCCTGGTGACGCCGGGAAGAGAGAGATCGATGCGCTCGTGGGCGAGGGCGGCTTTGTCAGAGCCGGATTCGATGGCGACACGGCGAGCCTCGATTTGAGATTCCACGTGAGTACGAAGTTCGTTCAGGCCCGCGCCCACGGCACGTTTTAGATCGGGCGTGGCGGGCTTCAGCCAGTTGTCGGTGATTTGCGCGAGCACACCGGATTTGCGGCCCAGCCACATCACTTTGGTTATGTTCCAATTGGGTTCGTCATGTGCCCGTGTGATTTCGACGTCAAAGCGCGAGCGAACTTCGGCGAAAAGCGGAGAAAGTTGGTCCGCTTGCTTTACGCCGAGGTCGGCAAGAGTCTTGCCGGTTGGATTTTCGATGTTCGGCATATTCGCGAGATTGACTAGACCGCGCGGGCACGGCGTGCCGTGCCCCTACGACCGAAAAAGAGCCGGCTGGCAGCCGGGGCTACCTTAGGACTTGACCGCTTTTGCTGGCGGCGGAGCGGCGCTTTTCGCTGAGGCTGCCAGGCTTGCGAAAGCTGCTGCGTCTTTCACCGCCATGTCGGCTAGGATTTTGCGGTCTAGCGAGACGCCGGCGGCTTTCAGGCCGTGGATTAGCTGGCCATAGGTCAGGCCGTTGTTGCGGGCGGCTGCGCCGATGCGCTGGATCCAGAGTTTGCGATATTCGCGTTTTTTTACGCGGCGGTCGCGCTTGGCGTAACGATCGGCGCGATTGGCTGCTTCTTGCGCGGATTGGTAGAGCTTGCTTTTTGTTAGAAAGAAGCCTTTGGTGCGTTTGAGGTACTTTTTACGACGGGCGCGGCGTTTTGTGCCGCGTTTTACGCGTGCCATGGGTTTTTCTCCTTAAGTTGGGAGACAAAGGCGATGCGTTCACGCGTGGGAAATCGCGTTAGGCAGCGGGTTTGTCTCTGATTTGGTGCTGGCCGCTTTTGTTTGCCTTGCGGCAAACATCTTTGGCGGTTTATCGGCCGGCAGGCACCCGTGAAGCGCTGCCTGGCACGATGCGCGGGACTTGCGTCCTGCGTTTGATCGGAAGGGCACGGCGTGCCGTGCCCCTACGAAGAAAATCTTTGCGCGTGCGGAGTGCTGCTGACGCGCGTGGGAAAAACTTTACGGCTCTAGCCGTAGGGAAGCATTTGTCTGACGGCGGCTACGTCTCTGGGACTTACCAGCGTTAGCTTTTTCAGCTTGCGCATGCGGCCGGGGGCTTTTGTGCCCATCAAGTGGCGCTTGCCGGAGTGCATGCGTTTGATTTTTCCGTTGGCGGTAATCTTGAAACGCTTTCTGGCGCCGCGGTGAGTTTTCAGTTTCAGTTTTGGTTTCGTCGAATTCCTTGGCATAGCTGAAATTCTCTCTTTCGTCGGCGGGGTCTGTCCGCGCCACAAATTTCAAATTCAAAAGTTACTGCGACTGCTGGGCGCTGGCGCTCGATTGCCCTGAGGGCTTCGCTACGGCGACGCCTTTTTTCGGGGCGAGCAGGGCGACCAGAACGTTGCCTTCCATGCGGGGCATCGTTTCGATCTGGCAGAAGTCGCCGATTTCCACCAGCAAGCGGTTCATCTTGGCGCGGCCCACTTCCTGGTGCGCCATTTCACGGCCGCGATGGAAAATCATGGCGCGAACTTTGTGCCCGTCACCGAGGAAGCGGATGATCTGGTTCTTGCGAACCTGATAATCGTGCTCGGCGGTCGCGGGACGAAACTTTACTTCCTTGAGCTGCGAGCCGCGGCTGCTCTTGCGCTGTTCGTGCGCTTTTTTGTTGGCCTGGTAAAGATATTTACCGTAATCGGTGATCTTGCATACTGGCGGGTCCGCCGTCGGCGAGATTTCCACCAGGTCGAGCCCACGTTCGCGTGCCAACTTCATGGCCTCGAACGGCTGCATGACGCCAAGCAAGGCGCCGTCTTCATCAATCACCCGGAGCTCGCGCGCCCGAATCCGCTCGTTGACGCGTATGCGATCGCTCTGCCGGAAGCTGCGTTCTGCGATAATTCCCCCTAATTGCTAAAGGCGCCTGGTGACCCGCCTCGCCGGGCTGGCCCTCGAATCCGCCACAGTCCGTCCACACAGCGTAAAAGGAACCGGGGACGAGCTCCAAAGTATAGCATGCTGAGGGTTTGATAGAGCAAGAGGTAAGGCAAGCCCCATGAAGCATTGAATTTGCGCGAAACTCAGGAAGTGACTTGCCAGACCTGGTCTCCTCCCTTTATTACGGCGCGAAGTTGCGGGCGGTCGGCCTTCGAGATCTCCACGTCGAGGCCGAGCCGCTTCGCCGTTTTCGTCAGAGCCTCAGGGTCGGGAGTCAAAAGTTCGAACTGGTCGAGGTGGCAGCCCCTTGGCGCTGCGATTGAGGGATGCGTGGAGCTGGCATTCCATTCGATGAAGAACGGCAGAAGGCCCGCGTCCTTGAGATTCAGGGTTTTCCACTGAAGGAGTTTGCCATCGGGTGTCTGGCGAGAGCCGGGTGTGGGTCCATCAAACTCGACACCTGCATTGCGAAGTCTAATTGCGAATTGGTTCAGGTCGCCGGGATGAGCGGCCCAGCCGACAAGGCGCGGCTCGGTGAGTTTCTCCAAGCCATAGTGATCCGAAACGCCGGTTTGCTGCGGATCAGGAGCAATAATCTCGAGGTAGCGGCGTGAGTGGAGTTCATCGCGGGCAGGCTCGCCGAGAGAAAGAAGAGCGTTGCGCGTCCCGCGTCCGGGATGAACGCCCCCGAACATGGCAGGGACGCCGGTGTGCTTTTCGACGTAAGCGATGCCGCGATCGAGGTCGTTGCAGCCGAGGAGGATGTGATCGAGCACGGTGGGCACTCCGTCTTTTGCAAACGCGAATTGCGGGGCAAGCGCGAAGCTCGCTGCGCTCGCTAGAAAGACTCGACGTGAAATCATTTTCGTTCTCGCTCCGACAGCGGGCGTTGTCAACAGAAATTCTTGAATTCGCCGGGGAGAGCCAGGGATTCATCGCACGAAGATCGCACGATGGAAAAGAGCCAGGCTGTGCCACAACAAGATCACGGCAGCGCGCGGGTTGTGACTTCTTCTTGTAGCGCGGCGATGACTTCGGCCAGGGGCTTGGGGCCTTGATCGCCTTTGCTGCGATGGCGGACGGAGACAGTGCCCGCTTCGGCTTCTTTTGCGCCGACGATCAGCATGTAGGGAATTTTTTGAAGCTGGGCGTCGCGAATTTTTGCCGGGAGCTTTTCGTTGCGGTCGTCGAGATGGACCCGGATGTTGTGCCGCTTGAGAGTTTCTGTGACGTGCTTCGCGTAGTCGGCGACTTTTTCGCTGACCGGACAGATTTGCACCTGCACGGGCGCGAGCCAGAGCGGGAACGCGCCGGCGTAGTGCTCGATCAAAATACCGAAGAAGCGTTCCACCGAGCCAAGCAGCGCACGATGCACCATCAGGGGCTGGTGCTTGGCGCCGTCTTCGGCGACATATTCGAGGCCGAAGCGCGCGGGCAAATTGAAATCAAACTGGACGGTGGTGAGCTGCCAGGGACGGCCGATGGCGTCGATGAGCTTGACGTCGATTTTCGGGCCGTAGAAGGCGGCTTCGCCGGTGATGGTTTTGTACGGTATCTTCAGACGATCCATGGTGTCGGCAAGAGCGGCGGTGGCGCGGCGCCAGTCCTCGGGCTTACCGGCGTAATTTTCCGGATGCGCGGAGTCCCAATCGGATAGCTCGACTTCATATTTTTCGAAGCCGAAATTTTTCATTACGGCAAACGCAAAATCGATGCAGGCTTCGACTTCGCTTTCAATTTGCGACGGAGTGCAGAAAATGTGGGCGTCGTCCTGGGTGAAGCCGCGCACGCGGAGCAATCCGTGAAGGGCGCCGCTGCGTTCGTAACGGTAGACGGTGCCGAGTTCGGCGAGGCGCACTGGCAGTTCGCGATAACTATGGAGCTTCGATTTGTAGATGAGAATGTGGCCCGGGCAATTCATAGGCTTCAACTGGTAATCGGCCTTTTCGACTTCCACCGGACCAAACATGCTGTCCTTGTAAAAGCCGGTGTGGCCGCTGGTTTTCCAGAGGTCGAGGCGCATGATGTGCGGGGTGTAGACGAGGTCGTAGCCGCGCTTGAGGAGTTCGTCGCGGAGCCAGTCCTCGACAATTTTTCGGATGAGGCCGCCCTTGGCATGCCAGAAGATAAGACCCGGGCCGGCTTCTTCCTGGATGCTGAAGAGTTCGAGCTCGACGCCGAGTTTGCGATGATCGCGCCGCTTGGCTTCTTCGAGACGATTCAAATATTCGTCGAGATCTTTTTGATTGAAAAAGCACGCGGCATAAATGCGCTGGAGCTGCGGATTGCCTTCCTGGCCCTTCCAGTAAGCGCCCGCGACGTTCATCAGCTTGAACGCGGTGATGCGCTTGGTGGAAGGAATGTGCGGGCCGCGGCAAAAGTCGATGAATTTTCCGGTGGTGTAGAAGGACACCATCAGCTCGTTGGCTTTTTCTTCCACCAGCTCACACTTGAAAATCTGGTTGCTCTTTTTGTAGAGCTCGATGGCTTCCGGCTTGGGAATCAGCTTGCGCTCGTTGGGCAAGTCCTGGGCGGCCAGCTCGTGCATTTTCTTTTCAATTTTCGCGAGGTCTTCCGGGGTGAACGGTTGTTCGCGAAGGAATTCGTAAAAGAAGCCGTTTTCAACCGGCGGACCGATGCCCAGCTTGACGTCGGGATAAAGCTCCATCACCGCTGCCGCCATCAAATGCGCGGCGGAATGCCGAAAAACGAAAAGCGCGTCGGGATCTTTTTCGGTGAGGATCTGGAGCTTAACGTTTTCCTCGAGCGGTCGCCGCAAATCGATCAACTCGCCCAAATCGGGAGCATTGGGCAAAGGAGCGCCGTTGTTCGCAACAACCCGCGCCACGAGCGCTGCGTCGGCTAGCCGAGGCGAAATTTTCCGCGCGATCTCCGCCGGAGTCGTGCCCTTGGGCACTTCTTGAATCTTGCCATCCGGTAATGTGACTTGCACCTGCTCCATGATTTTTCCACCTGGAAGGAGAACACCAAGCTTATCGGCGCGCTCCACACGGGTCAAGGCGACTGTCTTTACCGGGATCGAAATGCCAGATGCGGGATTCATGCGGATTCGAGATAGAATTCCCCGATGTACCCAACCCTAGAATTTAACCGTTTGCTGAGCTGGCTCGCAAAGCTCGTTCTTCTTATCGTCGTCGCCAATTCACAATTCGTCGCGGCGCAGGCGCCTGCCCGAGTCCCGCAACCTGACGACCGATACAAAGTAGACATTTTGCTCGTGGTGGCACATCCGGATGATGAGGGAGCTGCGACACCGTACCTGGCGCGCGCTGTCGATGAGGGCAAACGCGTTGCGGTGGCCTATGGGACGCGCGGAAGCAGCGGCGAGAATCAGGCCGGAGCGGAACAGGCGGCGGCTCTGGGCGAAATTCGCGAAATCGAAGCGCGGGGTGCCTGCGCGACGCTGGGAATCGACGAAGTTTGGTTTTTGGGCGGAAAAGACACCGCGTCACAAGACGTTTTGCAATCACTGGCGAACTGGGGACACGGCGCGGCGCTCGAGAACCTGGTGCGCATCGTGCGAATCACTCGGCCTGAAGTTATTCTCACGTTTCTGCCGGGGACGTTCATCGGCGAGGATCACGGGGACCATCAGGCATCAGGAGTGCTGGCTACCGAAGCCTTCGATCTCGCCGGCGATCCAACGGCGTTTCCCGAGCAAGTCGCCGCGCCGTTGCGGAGGCTTGAACCTTATCTCGAAAATCTACGCCCGTGGCAGCCGAAAAAAATCTATTACTTTCCCGATGCGGACAACCAGGAGATTTTTCGCGACAAAGGCCCCAGGTATTCCGTGGCCGACATTTCAAAATCGGCGAAGAAGGCTTACTGGCGTTTGGCGCTCGATTCCTTTCTCAAGCATGAAACGCAGGCCAAAGGTTTCATCGATTCGCTCTCCAAAATGGATGACGCGCAAATCGAAGAAATGATCACGTCCGACAGCTTCTGGAGCGACGGCATTAGCTTCGTACGCGGGAAATCGCGGGTGGGAGGCAGCGTGACGGGAGACATTTTTGAAAACATAACCCCAGGGGCGATTTCGTTCGCGCGGCCGGAAGTTCTGCCGGAACCGTCGCGGCCGGGCGTGTCTGTCGAGCTCGCCGGTCCTTGGAGTTTTTACGCGGAGTTTCGCCGCGCCCACGGGCTGATGCATCTGTCTCACCCGGAGCCACCGGAAATCGCTCAGCAAGCGGGCGGCATATTTGTGGTTCCCCTGTGGCTGCGCAATCAGACGGCAGACGCGCGTGAGTTTACTCTCTCCGCCAACCTGCCGGCGGGATGGACGGCGCAAAGCGGCACAGTGAAATTTAAGGTGGGAGCGAACCAGACAGGGGCGGCACGCATCGAAATAAGCTTGCCGGCGTTAAGCGATCCTGCGCCTAAGAAACCACAGCCACAGGCAATCAGCGTCCACGCCGAATCCAACGGCCAAGCCATCGGCGATGTAAAAATTCTGGTGGAATTGCGCAAGCGCGCTTTGCCCGAGTAGTTCTAGCAACCTTCAGGTTTTCTTGATACGAGCCGCTTCCAAACTTTCCCAGACGCTTTCCGGCAGCATGAGCAGGTCGTTAAACTCTCCCGCACCGCGCAGCCATTGGCCGCCGTCAATGACCACGCACTCGCCGTTGATGTACTCCGCCATATCGCTGATGAGAAACGTGGCGAGGTTTGCCAGCTCCTCGTGCCGCCCAAAGCGCTTCATGGGGTGCTTGTCCTTGGAGTGCTCTTCAAATTGCCTCGAAGGCATCAGGCGCGACCAGGCGCCTTCCGTTGGAAACGGTCCGGGCGCAATGGCATTCAGGCGGATGTGATACTTGGCCCACTCCACCGCCAAAGAAGTAGTCATCGCCAGCACGCCCGCCTTTGCACAAGCCGAAGGCACGACGAATCCGGAGCCGCTGTTGGCGGAGGCATACGTCGTCACGATATTGAGCACGTTGCCGCCGAGTTTTTGCGAAATCCAGCGCTTGGCGAAGGCCTGCGTGCAATGAAACGAGCCGTTCAGTACGATGCTGACGACGGTATTGAAAGCGTTGGGGGAGAGTTTTTCGGTACGCGCAATAAAGTTTCCTGCTGCGTTGTTGACGACCGTATCTATGCGGCCGAACTGCTGCTCGGCCTTTTCCGCGGCGGCTTCCACTGCGCCGTAATCGCGCACATCGCAGGTAGAGAAGGCGGCCGAACCTCCCGCGCGATGAATCTCCGCACAGACTTCCTTTAGCGGTTCTTCGCGGCGCCCCACAAGATACATGCGCGCGCCAAGCTCCGCGAACCGCAGCGCCATGGAGCGGCCCAAGCCGCTTCCTCCGCCCGTCAGGAAGACCGCCCGCCCTTTCAATACATCTTGGTGAAACACACGGCACCGCCTTATGAGTGAATAAACTTATTCTGAAACTTCGGGAAACGCCAGTCGAGTGTACCAGCGTTAGCACAACCGCCCAGTCTGGTAACTCCGCCATGGCTCGAAAGCCAAAAGCAATGCGTCAGGAGGCGCGACGCAGGCGATTCCATTCAATTATCGCCATCTTGGACCCGCATTCGCAAATCCATGCGAATAACCCTACAGGAGCGAGGCGCTCCAAAGAGGCGAGCGAATTCAGTTCGGCTTTATCACCGCGGGAATCGGCCGGCCCATGACCTTCGCGTATTCGGCGGCGAAAAGCGGGCTGTCTGGAAATTCCTCGGTCAATTCGAGCAAGAGCTTTTTCGCCAAGTCGTCCTGCTTTTCCCGCCGCGCTGCCAGCGCTAGAAGTATTTTCGCAAATGGCTCCAGGTAGCGGCCTTTCTCGGCAGTTTTTTTCACCTCATCCATACCCAGCTTTTTGTCGCCATGAATGCCGCCAAACCACAAAAGCATACGAGTGCCTCCGGAGAGGCAGCCGATTATGTAATTGGCCGAGCCCGGCGCGACCCAGGCGTCACTTGCGTCGGGGCGCTGCGCCAGCAACAGTTTGGCGTGCTCGTTGGCTTCCTTCATTCGTTTGAGGCCTTCGACGTGCTTTTTTTGAAGGATGCTGTCCGAGTTGGATTCCATTCCTGCTGCCAGAGTCAGAGAAAACAGCGCCGGAGCATCGTTTTTGTCCTTGGTCAGGCGTGTACCGGCGAGGTTGCGGGCTTTGGCCAAGTCGTCGTCGAAGTTCTTCAGGCGTTCGGCGTCGGGCTTGCCGTCAATGCCGCGAAGGAACTTTTTGTCATCGAGGAAGAAATCGCTGGTCATGACGCCTTGCCGGTAGAACTCTTCAAATAGATAACTCGCCGCCGTGGCTACATATCCAAAGGGGTCGTCGGGATGCTCGGAAGTCCACGCAGAAAACTTTTCGCGCGCTTCCGGATACTTCTGAATGTAGAGCAACCGGAAGCCCTCCTTCATCTGCGGTACTTCGGTGAAGGCGGAATCGCTGCCATCCGAGGCTTCTTGAGCGAGGGACAACGCGGGGCCCAGCAAGACAACTAGAGCTAAGGGGAGAATTCGCCGGCAAAAGCGCGCCGGCATTTTCAGAAAACACCGGGGATGAATCTCGGCTTATCGGCCATGGTGGCCTGATACTCGGGATTAGCCAGCAGCACGCGCTCTTCCGTGGATAGTCGCATCGAAAGCACCGCAATATGTGCCAGCGAACCGGCGATGGCGGTAATCCAGGCGGTGTGAATCAGCGGCAGCGCCAGCATCTCAGCGAAAACCGCCGCGTAATTCGGATGACGGACATAACGGAAAGGTCCTGAAGAGATGACGCCGAGGCTTGTCGAATCGACCACCTGGACGTTCCAGTGGTTACCCAACGTGCGAATCACCCACCAGCGCAGCACGTTGGCCGCTAGAAAAATCACAAACATCACAGCGGCGAGGACAGGAATAAACGTGCGATGAAGAAACACAACTTCCAGCGCTGCGCCGATTAGCACGGCCGTATGAAGCAGGACCATCCAGCGAAAACGCGGCTCGTGCACCTTGGCGGCGCCCCGCGCAATCATCTCCTGCTGATGCCGCCGAGAGATCTGCAGTTCCACGATGCGCAGTAGAGCCACGGCCACCAGCAGGCCGAGAAACGCGATGACGCTCAGTGCCATTGCAGCAGAAGAAATTCCGCGCTGAATCCAGGGCCGAACGCCGCAGCCATCGCGTATTCGCCGGACTTCAGGGGGCGCTTCTCAAGCCATTCCTGCAAGATGAAGAGAATCGTGGCGCTGGAAAGGTTGCCGACGTTGGTCAGGATATCCCATGAGGGTTGGGTGTCGCACTTGCACAGTCCCAATTCCTTTTCGACATTGCCAAGCAGGCGCGCCCCGCCGGGATGCAAAATCCAACCCTTAATGTCTTCCTGCTTGCGACCCTGGCGTTCGAGGAAGCCATCCACGAGTCCCTTGATTTTCTCGCCGATCATTTCGGGGACGTCTTTGGAAAGCAAAATGTGAAATCCGGAATCGCGCAAGTCGAAGCCCATGGCGCCCAGGGAATCGGGAAAGGTGTACGTTTCCGATACCAGGATCTTGGGACCTTTTTGCGCCGTACCGCTGACGAGCACAGCCGCGGCTCCATCACCGAACAGAATGGAAGAGATCAAATTTGCCTGCGAGATGTCTTTGCGCTGAAACGTGAGCGAAGGCAGCTCCACCGCGATGATCAAGACGTTTCCGCCGGGGTTGGCCTTCAAATAATCCGCCGCGCGGCTCAGGGCCATCGCTCCGGCCGCGCAGCCAAGCTCCGTAAAAGGCATGCGGCGCACGTTGGAGCGGAAGCCCATCAGATTAATGAGGTGCGCGTCGAGAGACGGGATCATGAAGCCGGTGCAGGAAACGGTGATGATGAGATCCACTTCGTCGGCGCGAACGCCGGCGCGCTCGAGACACTTTTCCGCTGCTTCGCGGCCGAGTTTTACGGCATGCTCGATATATTCATTGTTAGTCTTGGATAACGGGCGCGGCTCGACGGTATATTCGATGGGAAAGATGGAGTAGCGCTGGTGAACCTGCGCGTTGTCGACGATGGACATCATGGCTTCGAGGCGGCGTTCCGGGATGTCGAACACGCGCCCTATGTAGTACTTCACGTTCTCACGAGTCATGATGTACGGCGGAAGCGCCGTTGCCGTCGCGGCAATCGTGCAGTGCGAGTTTGAAGCTCCGTTCGAGGATCCAATATTCAAGTATTCCACCTGTCAATTCTGCGCGATAGCTCCGCCTGAGAGCACTCCCTGGTTACCAAGCCATTTTCTGTACAATGGTTCAGCGGCGGGTGCACATGAGCGCTAGACTCTACAACATTCCCTGCGCGAGGGACAGTTGGATTTGATAACTGCCCACTCGCCTAGTCCAGCATTGTTCACACCCAATTTATCCTTCTCTTGCCTCTTTGTAAAATCCTTCTCATGGTTGGAGTATGCTTTTGGCCACCATGAAGAGATCAACGAGTTATCGCACTCCCACAAGACATCGCCATGCCGGCCTTCTTTTCGCTTTGGCAGGCATTTTTCTTTTCTCCTCCAACACCCTTTCACAAGAGCAGGCGTCGCCGCTTCTCGTGATCATTTCCGTGGACGGCATGCGCCCGGACTACATTACCGAGGCGGATGCGCACGGCGCGAAAGTGCCGAACCTCCGCCGGTTTCTTAAAGAGGGAACTTACGCCGAGGGCGTCGTTGGAACAGTCCCCACGGTGACCTATCCAGCCCACACCACGCTCGTGACCGGCGTATCGCCCGCGAAACACGGAATCTTTGCGAACACGACATTCGATCCGCTACAACAGAACCTTCAGGGCTGGTATTGGTACACCGAAGATATTCGCGTTCCCACGCTCTGGGACGCCGCGGCGCAGGCAGGGCGCGGTACCGCGAGCATTCAATGGCCCGTCACCGTCGGCGCACACATCAACTGGAACATTCCGGAATTTTGGCGCGCGAGCACTCCAGACGATGCCAAGCTGCTGCGCGCCGTCTCCACGCCCGGCTTGCTCGAAGAAGCCAAAGCAGATCTCGGCGAATATGTCGGCGGCATCGATACCTCGGGAAAGGCGGACGAAAGCAGAGGCCGCTTCACGCAGTGGATCCTTGAGAAAAAACATCCGGGATTGCTGACGCTTCATCTCACGTCGCTCGATCACATCGAGCACGAAACGGGACCGTTCAGTCCCGAATCCATTGCCATTCTGGAAAGCATTGACGCCACCATCGGCAAAATCCGCGAGACCGCCGAGCGGTTGGCTCCCGGCCGCGCCTATATCGCCGTGGTCTCCGACCACGGATTCGTTCGAACCGAGGCCCAACTGAATCTGTTCCCGGCGTTTCGCGAAGCAAATCTCATCACCGCCAATGAAAAAGGCAAGATCACGGATTGGAAGGCGATGCCCTGGGTCACCGGCGGGTCGGCGGCGATCGTCCTGAAAGATCCCAACGATGCTGCCACCGCCTCGCAAGTGCGCGAACTCCTTGCCAAGCTGGCGAGCGATCCCGCGAATGGAATCGACCGCATCCTCGATACGGAAGATCTGCGCAAGCGGGGCGGTTATCCTACCGCCTTGTCTTTTGTGAGCCTGAAAGCGGGCTGGCGCACTGGCGCGACGCTCGACGGCCCGGTTCTTTCCAAAACACCCAAAGTCGGCGGCACGCACGGCGCGCTGCCCGACGTGCCCGATTTACACGCTGCCTTTTTCCTGGTTGGTCCCGGAGTTCCCGCAGGCAAATCGCTCGGAATTATTGATATGCGCGACGTGGCGCCAACGCTCGCTCATGAAGTTGGACTCAAGCTGCCGAGGGCTGACGGGAAAATACTTCTGCCTTAGTTGTACGGCGGACGCGTACCGCTACTGTGCTCAGCGCAGCCCAACCATCCCTTTTGCAGATTCGATTAATTTCGCGGAGTCGTAGCCCACACCGTCTTTGAAAACCAGTTCCACTTTTTCAATGTCCTTGATGTTCGCCGACGGATCTCCCTGCATGACAACCATATCGGCCGCTTTTCCCACAGCAAGCGTGCCGATTTTATCCAGCTCGCCCAGAAACTCCGCGCCATTCGAAGTCGCGATATGAATAGCTTCCACCGGCGTGAACCCCGCCTCCACAAGCAATTCAACTTCACGCTGGTCGCCGAACCCCGCAATCACCCCGCCATACCCGGTTGGATCGAGCCCCGCCAGCAGCAACCCTCTCTGCTTCGAAAATTCATGTTCGAACTCCAATTCCTTTTTGAAGATGGCCGCCGCATCGGAAGTTGCCGCATTATCAGAAATGCGCGCGCGCCGCGTCAGATAAGCAAGCCGCGCCTCCGGCGTCATCGCGTCGAGCACGCGGCTGTCGAGCGGCGCACGTCCGGGCACAGACGTTTCGAACACCGGCAGGGTGGAAGTGACTGCGACGTGATGTGCCACCAAATCGTGAATCATGTCCTGCATGGGCTTGCTCGCAATATCAACGGAGAGCAGCGCCTTCGCGGCGGCCTGCGGATTAGGGCAAACGCCGGGTTTCTTGTCCGGGAGAAATTCCGTGTCCACTTCGATGCCGTGCTCCAGGTCGTCGATGCCAATCGCGGCGGCCTCGCGGAAACCGATAGAGCAAAGATGGCCCGTCACTTTGATTCCGTGGGCATGCGCCGCTTTCACCGCAGCTGCCAATTCATCCGGCGTGATGTTCATGTATGCCTTGAACGAAGTAGCCCCTCGTGCGATCCAGAATTCCACCATTTGCCGAGCATCTTCCGCGTCCTTCAGCTGATGCATCTGCAGCGCAAACGCGCCCTGCCCTTCGAGATAGGGTCCAGTCACATGAATTTTCGGACCAGCAAGTTTCCCCGCATCGATCGCGTCCTTCAACTCCAGATCCGCGTAGGGTTCAAGACTGCCCGTTGTTCGAATCGAAGTGACGCCGCCGGCGAGATAAAGCCGCGGGAAACTCGAAGCATGCTCGGGGTAGAGCGGAAGCCCTCCGCCCGGCGAAGGATAAAACATGTGATCGTGCATGCCCACCAATCCCGGAATAACGGTGCGGCCCGTTAGATCGAGCACTTTCGCGCCATCGGGAATTTTCGTTGTTCCACTGTCCCCAAGCGCAACGATTTTTCCGTCCGAGATAACCAATGTTTGGTCTGCGCGCGCCGCGGTGCCCGTCCCGTCCACCACGCGCACGTGCGCCAGCGCAATCACGCCCGCGTCTTCCTTCACGAAAGGGGTGACGGCAGGTGAGAGCTTCGGTTTTGTTTGTGCAAGGCTGAAAGGCAGGACCAGCGCCAAACTAACAATCGCAAAAAACAGTTTCCGCATCAGGCCACCTCGCGGGCAGCAAGCCCATTCGCGTGATGCAGTCTATTCATCGTCGTGCCTCCGCACAAGCGGTGCGAGCACGGCAGCATTCTCCGCGCTGTGATAGATTTCGTCCTGTGAGGTGCCCGATGCTCGAATATTTGCGCGCAATTTTTGCCTCCGCGCTCGCAACCGCGGTTCTCGTGGTATTGCCCTGCGCGGCGCAGCAAATGCCCGCAACATCCGACGGCGATTTCGTAATTCACAATTTTCAGTTCCACTCCGGCGAATCGCTTCCCGAATTGCGCTTGCATTACAGGACGATGGGCAAACCAATTCGCGACGCGCAGGGTCGCACTGCCAACGCGGTACTCATTCTTCATGGAACGGGCGGAACCGGCCAGACGTTTCTCCAACCCCAGTTTGCAAGCGTGCTTTTTGGTCCGGGGCAGCTTCTCGATACGACGCGCTACTTCATCATTCTCCCGGACGGCATCGGCCACGGAAAATCTTCGAAGCCCAGCGACAGCCTGCACGCGCACTTCCCGCAATACGACTACGACGACATGGTCGCCGCGCACTATCGGCTTCTCACCGAAGGCCTGGGCGTCAATCACGCCCGGCTGGTGATGGGCACCTCGATGGGCTGCATGCACTCGTTCGTCTGGGGCGAAACGTATCCCGATTTTATGGATGCGCTCATGCCGCTCGCATGCGTGCCTGTACAAATCGCCGGACGCAACCGCATCTGGCGCAAGATGGTGATGGATGCAATCCGCGAAGACCCGGAATGGAAAGGCGGCGAATACAAGGAAGAGCCCCAGCAGGCTCTCAGGACGGCGCTGGATTTTCTGCTAATCGCTGGAGCGGCGCCAATCCCCATGCAGAAAGCCCTGCCGACGCGCGACGCCGCCGACAAATATCTCGACGACTACTTCAAAGCCCGTTTCGCCGCGCTCGATGCAAACGATCTTCTGTACCAGGTAAACGCGTCGCGCAACTACGATCCGTCGTCGCAGCTCGGCAAAATCAAAGCACCCATGATGTACATCAATTCCGGCGACGATTTCATCAACCCGCCGGAGCTAGGCATTGCCGAACGCGAAATCAAGCAAGTGCCAAGCGCAAAATTCGTCCTGATTCCCGCGAGCGAAAACACCCACGGCCACGGCACGCACACCTGGGCCGAACTCTGGAAACAGTATCTGGCGGAATTGCTTGAAAGATCAGCGCATTAGAAGGCGCACCAAATGCGTTGCTATTTAGTCGCTTCGTGGCTGGCACGAATTTCCTGCCACCGGCGCGGCCGCTTGTTGGCTTGCAAGACCTTCTTGCGCAACCGAATCGATTTCGGCGTTATCTCGACGAATTCGTCGTCGGCGATGAATTCAATCGCCTGCTCCAGGCTCAACTCACGATGCGGAATCAAACGAATAGCCTCGTCCGCGCTGGACGAACGCATATTCGTCTGTTTCTTTTCCTTCGTGACGTTCACTTCCATGTCTTGCTCGCGCGAATTTTCGCCGATAACCATGCCTTCATAGACTTCGATCGCGGGTCCAATAAACAATTCGCCGCGCTCCTGCAGGTTCCACAGCGCGAAAGCCGTCGAAGGCCCAGAACGGTCGGCAACGAGCGCGCCGGTCGGCCGCAGCGCCATCTCACCGGCATAATCCGTCCACCCGTCGAAAATCGAGTGAATCAATGCCGTTCCGCGCGTGTCGGTCATCAACTGGCTGCGCAATCCAATCAACCCACGCGAAGGAATTTTGAAATCCATCCGCACGCGCCCGGAGTTGTGGTTGCTCATCTTGAGCATTTCTCCGCGCCGGCTTCCCAGCGTTTCCATAATAATTCCAATAAAACTTTCAGGAACGTCGATAACCACCCGCTCCAGCGGCTCAAGCTTCTTTCCATTCTCCGTCCGCACCACGATTTCCGGTTTCCCCACCATCAATTCAAAACCTTCGCGCCGCATCGTCTCGATCAAAATGGCAAGCTGCAATTCGCCGCGTCCCAAAACGCGAAACGATTCCGGCGTGTCCGTGTCCTCGACGCGAATCGAAACATTGGTTAGCAACTCTCGAGCCAGGCGGTCGCGCAAATCGCGCGAAGTCAAATAGCTGCCTTCTTTGCCGGACAGCGGGCTGCTGTTCACCGTGAAAATCATCGCAAGCGTAGGCTCGTCGATCAGCAACGGCTCAAGCGGCAATGGGGTCGTCAGATCAACAATGCTCTCTCCGATCTGAATTCCCTCCACACCAGCGATGGCCACAAGGTCGCCCGCGGCAACCGCCTCCGCTTCGTCGCGCTCCAATCCACGAAACGTATATAGCTTCGTGATTCGCGTAGTCAGCAACTTCCCATCCAGCTTGCTGATACCCACATCCTCGCCGCGACGCAGCGTTCCGTTAAACACGCGCCCAATCGCGATACGCCCCAGGAATTCGCTGTAATCCAGATTCATAACTTGAATTTGAAGCACGCCCTCCGGGTCCCCCGGCGGCGCAGGAATATGCTTCACGATGGTCTCAAACAGCGGAAGCAAATCCTTCGAGTCATCCCCTATCTGACGATGTGCAACTCCATCGCGCGCATTTGTGTACACAACCGGGAAATCGAGCTGGTCTTCCGTCGCGTCCAGATCGATAAACAAGTCGTAGATTTCGTCGAGTACTTCCTTCGCCCGCGCATCCGTGCGATCGATTTTATTCAGCACAATCACCGGCGGCAGCTTGGCGGCCAGCGCCTTTTGCAGAACGTACCGCGTCTGCGGCAACGGCCCCTCGCTGGCGTCCACCAGGAGCACCACTCCGTCCACCATGCGCAGCGCCCGCTCGACTTCCCCGCCAAAATCGCTGTGCCCGGGCGTATCCACAATGTTGATTTTCGTGTCGTGGAAAAAAAGCGCCGTATTTTTCGCGAGAATGGTAATCCCGCGCTCGCGTTCCAGGTCGTTGGAATCCATCACGCGTTCGACAACCGCTTCGTTGGCGCGGAAAATCCCGCTCTGCCGCAGCATTCCGTCGACCAGCGTCGTTTTCCCGTGGTCCACGTGCGCGATGATGGCGATATTTCGAATATTTTGGCTCATAATTTCTACGTCGGTCCAAAGACTGCCTCCGGGCAGCCTCTCTAAAGACAAAAATAGCTGCTGAAACAACCAGCAGCCCGGACGAATCTCCTCTGTTCTCAGGTGTGGTCGAGCAGCCTATAGTTTAGCAGAGAAACGAGTAGGACAGACACTCTTGTCTGTCCCTTGATCTTCGCAGCCAATCAATGGCAATCCAGGCAAGACTCCACTTTTACCCCCGCAAGCCGTCCAAAATCGTTCTACAGACAAGATTGTCTGTCCCACCCGAGCCTCCTGTACTATCCTCATCCCGGTCCGGTTACTCGCTCTTGCTTTGAATTCATCGGCGGAGATTTTCATGCGATTTGCACGCTTGCTCGGCAATGCCAGAATTTATCTCTGTCTAGTCGCCGCACTGCTCCTCTTTCTTCTCACCAGCCACGCACAAGCCCCGAATCCGCCCGACTATTCCCTGCTCTTCGACAAAACCGATGTCATGATCACCGCCCGCGATGGCGTAAAGCTGCACACCGAAATTTACACGCCGAAGAACGTCTCCGCCGCACTCCCCATCGTCCTCGAACGCACCCCCTACGGAATAGTCGACGACACCAAAGGCTTCAGCCGCAAACTCGGCCGCTACGCCGAGATGATTCCCGACGACTACATTTTCGTCTTCCAGGACATTCGCGGCCGTTACACTTCTGAAGGCACATTCGTGATGGTGCGCCCATTGCGCGATCCAAAGGACTCAAAAGCCATCGACGAAAGCACCGACACCTACGACACCATCGATTGGCTCGTGAAAAACGTCCCGCACAACAACGGCCGCGTCGGTCTCCTCGGAATCTCCTATGGCGGCTGGCTCACGGTGATGGGCATGCTCGAGCCGCATCCCGCCCTAAAAGCCGTCTCCGAGCAAGCTTCCCCAGCCGACATGTTTCTCGGCGACGATTTTCACCACAACGGCGCGTTCCGCCTAAGCTACGGCTACGAATACTCGACGATGATGGAGACGGGAAAATCGAATTTTCATTTCGAATTCGACCGCTTCGACACCTACGACTGGTATCTGCGTCTCGGCCCGCTCTCCAACGCTGATAAAAATTACATTCACGGCACGCTGCCAACGTGGAAGGATTTCGTCGCCCACCCCAATTACGACGCCTTCTGGAAAAAGCAAGCCATGCCGTACATCCTCACAAAACCCAAAGTGCCGAACTTGAACGTCGCCGGCTGGTGGGACCAGGAAGACGCTTACGGCCCGATGAAAATCTACGAACTCCTCGAGAAAAATGATCCCGATCACTTGAATTATCTCGTTGCCGGCCCGTGGAATCACGGCGGCTGGGCGCGTAGCCAGGGAAAATCGCTTGGCGATATCTCTTTCGGCAGCGACACTTCCCTCTATTACCGGCAAAAAATCGAAGCCCCGTGGTTCGCCTACTGGCTCAAAAACAAAGGCAGCCTCCCGCTAAAAGAAGCCTTGCTGTTTCAAACTGGCTCCAACAAGTGGACCCAGTTTGACTCCTGGCCTCCGCGCGACGCAGCCACGCGCGAGATTTATTTCCACGAAGATGGCAAGCTGTCCTTCGAAAAACCGCAATCCGAAACGGTCGGCGCATTCGATAGCTACGTCAGTGACCCCGCCCACCCGGTCCCGTACCGCCATCGCCCGATTGATATGACCTATCCCGACGATCATCCCGGCGGCTGGCCCACCTGGCTCGTCGAAGACCAGCGCTTCGTCACCGATCGCCCGGACGTGCTCGTCTGGCAGACGGAGGTCCTGGAGGATGACATGACCATCTCCGGCCAGGTGACCGCCAAGCTCTTCGCATCCACCACTGGAAGCGATTCCGATTGGGTTGTGAAGCTTATCGACGTCTACCCGGAAAATTATCCCGACGACTGGAAACTCTCCGGCTACGAACTGATGATTGCCGACGAAGTGTTTCGCGGCCGCTTCCGCAAGTCGTTTGAAACCCCTGAACCCATCACCCCTGACACCATCACGCCCTTCACTATCGATCTCCACACCGCGAATCACGTCTTCAAAAAGGGCCATCGCGTCATGGTCCAGGTCCAAAGCACGTGGTTCCCCATCATTGACCGCAATCCGCAGAAATTCGTTCCCAACATTTTCGAAGCCAAAGAGTCCGACTTCCAAAAAGCCACCCAGCGCATCTATCGTTCAAAGGAGTTCCCTTCCGGAATCGTGCTTTCGATTGCGCCGATTAACAAATCCAACTGAGGGCTATGACCAGCGTGGAATTTGCAGGTAAGTCGGCTGCCCCTCATGTTCTAAAGTGGGTTTTAGGAGCCTATTTCCTCCGCCGCTCTTACTGAATCTTTCGAATTCTCATGTTGTTGTAATCCGCGATGTACACATGGCCGGCCGTATCCACAGCAACATCTTCAGGGAAGCGCAGTTCGGCGGAGGTCGGGGAGCCTCCATCGCCGTGTCTACCTTCTCACGCGGTTGTTATAGTAGTCGGCGATATAAACGTTGCCTGCGTGATCCGTCACTGCTCGATAGGGGGCGTACAAACCCGCAGAGGTTGCGGGTCCGCCATCTCCGCCGCTGCCGATAGCACCATTTCCGGCGATCGTCGTGATCTTGCCAGTCGAGTCAACTCTCCGTATAACCTCGTTCCCTGTGTCCGCTATCGTGAATTGGCAGCGAAGTTCTTGCCCTTCGGGATGTTGAACTACGCCTCCCACGCTGCGCCTGCCGGTGCTCTAAACTCTCTGTGTTATTCTCTCCTTCGCGGCAATTGCCTCATGCCCTCCGCTCGAAGGAGCCCTGATGTTTTCCACCCGCAGGATTGTTCCACCGGCGATTTTCTTCGCGGCCCTTGCATTGATATTCCTTCCCTTTTTTGGAGGTGCCGCACAGCGCCAGCGCCTCGATTTCGCCGCCATCTTCGACAAGCACGAAGTGATGATTCCCATGCGTGACGGCGTCAAGTTGCACACCGAGTTTTACACCCCAAAGAACGCCTCAGGCCCGCTCCCGATTCTCATGAATCGCACTCCTTACGGCATTTCCAGCCCCGATAAAGGCTTCACCAGCATGCTCTTCCGCTACTCCGACATGGTCCCCGACGGCTACATCTTCGCCTTCCAGGACATTCGCGGGCGCTACAGCTCCGAAGGAAAATTCGTAATGCTCCGTCCTATTCATGAGGCGAGCGATCCCAAGGGCGTGGACGAAGCCACCGACACCTACGACACGATCGACTGGCTCGTAAAGAATGTTCCCAACAACAACGGACGCGTCGGCCTCGACGGAATTTCTTACGACGGTTTTCTCGTCACCATGGGCATGATCAACCCGCATCCCGCTCTCAAAGCCGTTTCCGAGCAAGCCTGCATGGGCGACACCTGGCTCGGCGACGACTTCTTCCATAATGGCGCTTTTCGCTTGAGCTACGGCTTCGAATACACCGCACTCCTCGAGTCCTCGAACGAAAATTTCAGTTTTGCTTTCGACAGGTTTGACGTCTACGATTTTTATCTCCGTCTCGGAGCCCTTTCGAACGCCAACGCGAAATATTTCCACGAAAAAATTCCAACCTGGAACGAATTCGTCGCCCATTCAAGCTACGATGATTTCTGGAAGCATCACGCCGTCGCCTATGGCTTGAAGGAACCCACCGTTCCCAATCTCAACGTCGCCGGCTGGTGGGATCAAGAAGATTTTTATGGCCCCATGGCCACATACGCCCGACTCGAAAAATCCGATTCAAAACATCTCAACTATCTCGTCGCCGGCCCTTGGAATCACGGCGGCTGGGGCGGCGGTCCCGGCAAGTCGCTCGGCGCAATTCCTTTTGGCAGCGACACCTCCCTCTATTTTCGCCAAAACATCGAAGCTCCGTGGTTCGCCTACTGGCTGAAAGACAAAGGTTCCCTGCCTCTAAAAGAAGCAATGCTCTTTCAAACGGGAAGCAACAATTGGGTTCAATTCGATTCCTGGCCCCCGCGCGAAGCGCAGACCCGCAAACTCTATTTCCACGCGGACGGCAAACTTTCCTTTGATGCACCGCAATCGGATTCCGCGGACGCCTCCGACAGTTACATCAGCGATCCCGCACATCCTGTCCCTTATCGCCATCGCCCCATTGATATGACCTATCCCGAGGATCATCCCGGCAGTTGGTACACCTGGCTCGTGCAGGACCAGCGTTTCGTCGACGAGCGCCCAGACGTCCTGACCTGGCAAACGGATGATCTAACCGAGGACGTCACTCTCGCCGGCCAGGTCACCGCAAAACTTTTCGCCTCCACCACCGGCAGCGACAGCGACTGGATCGTCAAATTGATTGATGTCTATCCGCAGAAATATCCCGACGACTGGAAACTTTCCGGTTTCGAACTAATGATTTCCGACGAAATTTTCCGCGGTCGCTACCACAACTCCTTCGAAAAACCCGAAGCTCTCAAGCCAGGAGAAGTCACGCCTTTCACAATCGACCTGCACACCGCCGATCACGTTTTCAAAAAGGGCCATCGCATCATGGTCCAGGTTCAAAGCTCCTGGTTCCCCGTCTACGACCGCAACCCCCAAAAATTCGTCCCTAATATTTTCGAAGCAAAAGAGTCGGATTACCAAAAGGCGACCCAGCACATTTTTCGCTCAAAGAGATTCCCTTCGAGCGTCGAAATCATGACTTTGCCTCAACAGGATACCCGCGCGGCGAACTGAAACGGTCACGGACTCTGATGCTCAATCGGATTTATGTCGACGGGTTGCGACTATCTGAACTCACTCCTCGCGTGTCCGAAGCACTCGAATAACCAAATCAAAAAAAGTATCTATCAATTTATCTGAGACTCCTCGGTCTGGCGCGTGTCCCAAATACGGACATTCTTGCGCATCTGGTCAACAGTCTCGAAATTTTTCTGCGGAGTCAAAAAGCAGGATTGCTATCCCTGTTTTTGGCTCGCTCGTTTCTCGTTTCTGGCACATCGTCCCACTCTCGCAATTGCGCATCGCCACGAAAAAAAGAAACTTCTCTTTAGATTTCTCGTATTCCCAGTAAACACAAGGGCGGCTTGCGCGTCTAATGTCTATATAGGATGGGGTGTATGACTCCCAACGCTATCCCAACCATGGATACCGGAATGGAAGAACGATCGAACCTCGCGCCCGCTTCAGGCCCTCGATTCATGCGTTTTGGTCCATTCCAGGTCGATCAGCAGCGCCAGGAAATCTCTAAAAATGGCTCCCGCCTCAAGCTCCAGGGAAAGGTGTATCAAGTTCTCGTCGCGCTCCTCAATAAGCCTGGCGAAGTCGTCACCCGCGAGGAATTGCGCCTGCGCCTCTGGCCCGCGGACACGCACGTCAACTACGACGCCAACGTCAATACCACGGTCAACAAGCTTCGCCAGGTTTTGGGCGACTCCACCGACAAGGCCATTTACATCGAGACGATTCCCCGCAAAGGCTATTGCTTGGTAGTCCGGCCCGAATGCTCCGATGTCTCCGATGCACCGCTTGAGCTAAACGCAGCTCCTGCTCCCGAGGTATCTTCTACAACGGCGGTACCGGCTCCCCTCACTCTACCGCCCCCAACTCGCTCCGGCTTCTGGATCCCCGTCAGCGTAGTCGGCCTGATCCTCGCGGGAATGCTTCTCGGCGCTGGCATCACCATTACCACCCTATGGATTTCTCATTTCGCGCAAACCACACGTTGGCCATAACGCGGTAACGCCAGAACCATAGTTTTTCATCGCAACAAAAGTCTTCTTCGTAATCCCGTGCAACCCCTCGCTGCCTTCCTGCTAAACTTGCCAAACCGACATGCTTACTGCCATCACTCGCGCCGTCAGTCCCGCTATCGTAAATTGCGAACTCAACTTCATTCCGCGCCAGCCGATTGATTTGCAAGTCGCGCGCGATCAGCATTACGCTTACGAGCAACTTCTCGCAAAACACGGCGCGCATGTCATCTCTCTCCCCGCAGAACCCGCTCTCCCCGATTCCATGTTCGTAGAAGACCCCGCCATCGTCCTCGACGAACTAGCCGTTATCTTCCCGCTCGGCACCGAATCGCGCCGCCCGGAATCCGACTCTATAGCCCAAGCCCTTTCCAAATTTCGCAAACTCCAACACATCACGCTCCCGGGCACCGTGGAAGGCGGCGACATCCTGCGCATCGGCCGCGTACTTTACGTCGGCCTCACCAAGCGCACCAACGCTGAAGGCATCCGCCAGTTAGCCGCCATCCTCGCGCCGCACCACTACGAAGTTATCCCTGTCCCGGTGACTGGCTGCCTTCATCTCAAGTCCGCAGCGACGAGGCTCGGTCGCGGTACGCTCCTGGCCAATCGCGCTTGGTTCGATCCATCGCCATTCTCATCGTTCGCATGGATCAACGTGGATCCGGCCGAGCCGCACGCAGCCAACGCCCTGGCTCTCTCTGACACCGTCATTTTCCCCGCATCGTTTCCCCGCACCCGTGCCCGCATCGAAGCCGCCGGCTTCCACGTCACCCCGCTCGACATCTCCGAACTCCAAAAAGCCGAGTCCGGCCTCACCTGTTCCAGTTTGCTCTTCCAAACGTAGTTCCTGAGCGGCGGGTTCTGGGCCGGCTACAAAAGAAAACGGCCACTTCGATCTCTCGAAGCGGCCGTTTCGGTTGAATTGTTTCCAGGTTTCGCTTGCCGCGTTCTTAGTTCGGCAGCTCCGAAACGCTGCGCGCCACAAACACCGGCTGCCCGCTGATGGGATCCTTCAACACCACTCCGACCACGCGCAACGGATTCGTCGGATTGTTCGTCAGGTCCTGCAAACTCGTCAACCCGCCGCCGAACTTCGTGAAAATGGTGACATACACGGTCACCGGTCCATTGAACAGCACGCCCGCCAATCCATTCGAATTGAATTGGAAGGTGCTCGTCCCGGTATTCGCGCTGTTCGCCACCAGCGTGCCCGTGTGTCCTTCGTGCCGCAGCACCACCCGCTTCACCGTGACGGCTCCATTCGTGAACGGCCCGCCTATGCTCACGTGCTGTCCCGGAACAAGCAACGACGCGTTAAAGAAAATGTTGCTCCATTTCGGGTTCACGAACAAGTTATGCATCCAGTAGACCAAGTATTTCTCGGTCCCCAACAGGTTGATCGTCGAAATCTGCCCGGATTTGAACCCCGTTCCTGCCGGCAGCACATCGCGCACATACAGGTCGAAGTCGTTCGCTGTACCCGTTGGCGGATCTACGTACGTGATCAAGCCTCCCGCATAAAAGCTGTTTTGCGAAAGGACGGCCACCGTATCCGCATCAAACGTTGCCGCAGTCCGGTCCAGCGTTCCCGAGATGGCCACGATCGAGGTGTTGGTCAAGCTGGCGATGGTGTCGCCGCCTTCCCATTCCGTCTGATCGTTCACATTCACCGTAAAGGCCCGCCCGTGCGGCCCTTGAATCGTGAAGGAAGTCCCGCTGACAGTATTGGCAGTCGTCACGCCCGCGATGAATTCATCGATATACGCGTCCGCATCGCTCGGCGTAACCGCATTCACCGTCATAGTAGGATTTATGGCGCCCGTAATCTGCCCGTTCCCGTCAACTACCAGCGATTTCCGGATGTCGAAGTCGAGACCCAGACCGATCACATCGCCCGAGTTTACGACCAGCGGACTGGCCAGGTTGATGGTCACCATCGAGGAGTTCAGCATCGCCGGTGGTGTTGTCGTCCCCGTCAGCATGCTGATGCTCGGCCGCGTCGGAGGATTCGTCTGCGGATTCGTCACGTTCAGGTAGCCGATTTCTGGGCTCGCCAGCGTGACGATCACTGTGTCGTACGTTCCTGCTGGAATCATGTTGTAATCCAGCAGCGTGTGCATACCGTTCAGCCTGGCAAAGTCCACCGGCTGCTGTCCCGTTGTTATCGTTATTGGAGTGCTTGAGCCCTCCGCTACAGCGATGCCCATAATCGTTAAGTTGCACGTGACCACGCCGGCTAGCGGTGTGTCGCCAACCGGAATAAATACGCCCCCCGACTGCGGCTGCACCTGCTGTATAGCCGCGCTGCCTCCCCCACATCCCGCCGCGAAGGCCACAAGCGCTGACGCAAATATCCCACTCAACCACTTTCTTGGATTCATGGTTTTCTTTTCCTTTCCTGCTTGAATACCCCGGAGGCGCACCGAGCGCCCACCGACCCGTGTGGCATCAAACCCAGCCTCTCTAGGAAAGTTGCGGCACCTAAATCGAGCCATATCAATAGATTACGAAATTGGTACTAGGACCACAGTCCGCATTTCTGAGTAGGGTCATCCTTCTTAGGATGACCGTTGTCACTTCTGCGGACGGCCGCTCCGCCTCTTCCTATCTTTGAGCTGTCGCATGTAAACCGTCAGCCGTTTCCTCCGAGCTCTCTATTTCAACTCTTGAACTCTGAACTCTTGAACTTCTTGAGCGGCACCGTTCCGTCAAACAGCATCACCCCAGCAATCTCCTCTTCCACCCCGCGCCCATCTTGTGTTATTCTCCCCTCGATATGTTCTCTCGCGCGACGAAGCGAATTACAACGGCCACGTCTATGTCGACTACCTCGACTAAGGCGAAGTCCACTATTTCCGCTTCCGGCGCGGGGAGAAACAGCTAGCAAAGCTAGAAAAAGTTTCCAAACCCACCGCCAGAAGCGAAACTGGCGGTGGGTTTCTTCTTTAAAACCCCGCCAGAGACGCTCCAGCGGAATCCAGGAGCGGACCAATGAGTCCCGAACAAGTAGAAGTGGAAGCAGCAGCGGAAAGTGACTTAGTTCACGCGCAGCCCCTCAGCCGAAACGTTGTCGCCTTTAAATTTGGCGGCACCTCTCTGCTGGGTGCCAAGCGCATGTTGCACGCCGCCGGTCTGGTACGCGCCGCCGCCCGCGCCTCGAATGTCACCGTCGTCGTCTCCGCGATGAAGGGTGTCACCGACCGCCTCCTGACCATCGCCCGCGCTCTTGCCGATGGAAAGCTTGCTTACGCTCGCAACGAAGCCGAAGGCCTCATCCATCTTCACTTCGGCGTGCTCCAGGATCTCCAGCTCGCGCCCCAGGAACACGATCGCGTCCGATGCGAGCTCCAACTCCTTGGCCGCGATCTGCTCCACGAAGTCCCGCAGCACGGCCACGTTGAACACACCGCGGAACTTTCCGATCGCCTCGCCTCTTTCGGCGAACGTTTCAGCGCGCGCCTCTTCGCCGCCGCCCTCGAGCACTCCGGCGTCGCCGCAGTCCCGGTCGCCTCTTCCGATTTCGTCCTCACCTGTGACACCTTCCGCGATGCCAAGCCGCATCTCGAAGAAACCAAATCTCGCGGCCGCGCCGCTCTCCTCCCGCTTCTCGAAGACGGCCTCGTTCCTGTCGTCACCGGTTTCATCGGCGCCACTCCCGACGGCCGCATCACCACACTCGGCCGCAACAGCTCCGATTTTTCCGGCGCCATCATTGCCCACGTCGTTGACGCCGAAGAGCTGGTCATCTGGACCGATGTGGACGGGATCTACACCGCCAATCCGCACGACACCGCCGAAGCCAAACTTCTCCACGACCTCAGCTACGATGAGGCTCACGCCCTGGCCGCCAGTGGTGCTAAAGTGCTTCACCCTCACGTCCTGCCGCTCGCGGCGGAAACGGAGATGACCGTCTGGGTTCGCAACACATTTAAACCGCACGTTCGAGGCACGCGCATCGGCCTGCCGCAAAACGCAAATGACCGCGTGCCGTGCGGCGGTGTGGCATGAGCATATTTTCTTCGGGGAACGGTGATAAGCGCAGCAGCGAGGAGCTGATTATGGAAAACCCTCTCCCCGGTAATGCCGGGAAAAAATGGCGCGCCGGTGTGCTGGGCGCGACAGGAATCGTCGGCCAGCGCCTCGTAAAACTTCTCTCCGATCATCCCTGGTTTCAGTTGACCGAAGTTGCCGCCTCCGGACGCTCCTCTGGCAAGACCTACGCGGATGCCGTTCGCTGGCATCTCGACGGTCCTATTCCGGAAGCCGCGCGCGGCCTCATCGTCAAAAGTCTCGACCCCAGCCTCGAATGCGATTTCGTTTTCTCCGCCCTCGATTCCAGCGTCGCAGGTGCCGCCGAAGAAGATTTCGCGCGCGCCGGATATCCCGTCGTCAGCAACTCCAAAAACCACCGCATGGATCCCGATGTTCCTTTGCTCATTCCCGAAGTCAACGCCGCGCATCTCGACGCCATCCCGCATCAGCAGAAAAATCGCGGCTACGAAGGCGGCTTCATCGTCACCAACCCGAACTGCTCGACCGCCGGCCTCGCCCTCGTGCTGAAACCGCTCGCCGACGCTTTCGGCCTTGAAAAAGTTTTCGTCGTAACCATGCAAGCTGTCTCCGGCGCGGGCTATCCCGGCGTTCCCTCCATGGACATCCACGCCAACGTCGTCCCTTATATCAGCGGCGAAGAAGAAAAAATGGAATCCGAGCCCCAAAAACTCCTCGGCAAATGGGACGGCGCCCGTTTCATTGACGCAGGCCTCGGCATCAGCGCCCACTGCAACCGCGTCCCCGTCCTCGAAGGCCACCTCGAGTGCATCTCCGTCAGCCTCAAAAAAATCGCCTCCCTGAACGAAGTCCGCGAAGCGCTTAGCAGTTTTGAAGTCAGCCCCGAACTTGCCTCGCTCCCGACCGCGGTGCGCAATCCAGTCATCGTCCTTGACGGCGACGACCGCCCGCAACCCCGCCGGGACGTCCACACCGGAAACGGTATGGCCGCGGCAGTCGGCCGCGTCCGCGAATGCCCGCTCCTCGACATAAAACTCACCCTGCTCTCCCACAATCTGGTCCGCGGCGCAGCCGGAGCCGCCCTACTCAACGCCGAACTCCTTGCTGCCCGCGGCTTCCTCCATCACCGCGTCCCAGCAAGCGAGTCCCAACTCGTCCAACCCGCTGCTCAGTGATCGATATTCGCACCGAGCCGAATGCCACTTCCACGCCTCACGAACGAACAAGTCGCCCAGGTATCCGGCCGGGTGGCTCAATACATCACAAGTCAGCGCGCGAAATACGCGCCTCGCACAATCCCGCTATCGGCTGACCAGAAAGCCGCGATCGCAGGCTTTTTCTCGCCTCAACTGATCGAAGGCACCCGCGTAGTGGTGCTAAGTGGTGAACGCGTCCCCAATCCCGACTTCTATCCCATGCTGAAAAACCTGGGTTTCGACAATCTCCCGGATCAATCGAAGATGGCGGCGATTACGTTTTCAGACAGAGTCGTTTCCCACGGCCCCTTCACGGATGGCCTTCTCTTTCACGAACTCGTTCACGTGGAGCAGTACCGCCAGCTCGGCATTCCCCGTTTCGCCGAACTCTACGTCACAGGTTTTCTAAATGGTGGCAGTTACGAAGCAATTCCGCTGGAAAGAAACGCTTACGGGCTGGAAGCCCGCTACGAAGAAAACCCCGCCCAACGTTTCTCGGTCGCTGACGAAGTAGCACGCTGCATCGCGGAGGAAAAATTCTAGACTCGCACTTTGAAAAGTTCTCGGGCCGGCTTCGTTGGCCAGCCGCCGAATGCGATATAGAATCGCACCAACTCCATGGCCAAGAACATCAGCCGGCTCTGGCTCCTGCCGATACTTCTCCTAATTTTCGGTCCGCTCGCCTTCTATCTTCTGAAAGGCCTGACCTTTTCCACCAGAAAGGTGCCAGACAAAAATCCCGCGACGTATGTTTTTCATGCTCCAATCGCCAAAGTCCGCACGGCCGTCGAATCTTCTTTCCCGTACCCGCCTCAAGACGACAGCCTGTACGGCGACTGGAATCCCTCGCGCATGAGCGGTCGCGGCTCTCCCGAAACAGAGTTCGATTTGACGCAAAAGGGCCTCACCAAATCGGACGTCTACCATTGGCTGCATTCTCCGCTTGGCTATAAAGCCGAATTCAAGCTGCTCCTCATCCCGATGTCCGATTCGTCGACTCGCGTGGATGTCCAAACATCCCAATCCATGGTCCGCATCGGCCCCACCCTTTTCGGCGACGGCGGCGATTTCTACGAGCGCGTCGCCCCCACCACCATCGAGGAGTATGGCATCCTCCTCAAAATTGGCCGCGCCCTGAACGAGCCGGACATGCCCCCGCTCAAATTGCCAAAGTAATTTTCGTTTTCCTGGTCGGCCTAATGCCACTATGAGTGGGTCATCTCTAACGACGCCGGCCGTGTCAAGCGTGTTTTGATTTTGTTTTTACCTGATAGGGTCTTTGGTTTTTCCTCGTTGAGCACACCCGTGTGA
>Ga0209655_10000020_pt1 | contig 55823 bp, 47 predicted proteins | sample BogFormECP03_OM2_FD_188236 | JGI IMG/M metagenome (GOLD analysis project Ga0209655, IMG submission 188236) | Bog forest soil microbial communities from Calvert Island, British Columbia, Canada - ECP03_OM2 (SPAdes) (version 2) | ecosystem: Environmental > Aquatic > Freshwater > Wetlands > Bog ...
AAGTCCGCCTGGCCGACGATACGACCAGCATGGAATTCATCTCCTCCAGCGCGCAGGAACGAAACGTCGAGGCCATGCGCGAGATGCAGATTGAGCTGCAGCAAAAGTCCAGGTCCACGCCGGCAGTGCACCTGGTGGCCACCATGATCAAAGCTGCGGTGGCCAAAAAAGCCAGCGACATTCACATTGAACCGCAGCAGGGAGAGACCACAGTGCGCTTCCGTGTCGACGGAATTTTGCGCGATTTCCAGCGCATCCCGCGCGTCCTGCAACACTCCGTGGCCTCGCGCGTAAAAATCCTCTCGGACATGAACATCGCGGAAAGGCGCGCGCCGCAGGACGGCAGATTCCTGGTGAAGATTGGCGGACGGCGAGTGGATCTGCGTGTCTCGACGTTGCCGACGCAATACGGCGAGAAAGTCGTGATGCGGCTGCTCGAGAGCGAATCGCCGCTGAAGGATTTTGCCGAGCTGGGCATTCCCAAGGGAATGGCCGCGTCGTTGAGCGAAATCTTGAAGCTGCCGCAAGGGATGCTGCTGGTGACAGGGCCGACGGGTTCTGGCAAAAGCACAACGCTCTATTCGTGCCTCAATCAGATCCGCCGGCCTGCGGTCAACATCGTCACCGTGGAAGACCCGGTGGAATATATGGTGCCGGGCCTGAACCAGGTGCAGGTCAACCTAAAGGCTGGCTTGACGTTTGCGAGCTGCCTGCGCTCGGTTCTGCGGCAGGATCCCGACGTGGTGATGGTCGGCGAAATCCGGGACATCGAGACGGCTGAAATCGCGCTCAAGGCGGCGCAGACGGGCCACTTCGTGCTTTCCACTTTGCATACGAACGACAGCATCTCCGCGGTGACCAGGCTAATCGACCTGGGCGTGCCCGGCTACCAAATCGGGAGTGGGATCAGCGCCGTTATTGGGCAGCGTTTGGTCCGGCGGCTTTGCTCGTGTCACTACTCTGCGGCGCCAACGGAAGAATTTGTAAACGCCATCACGGTTGCCGGGCTTGCGGATCCTCCGGAAGCGCTGCACGTGGCCAACGGTTGCGAAGCGTGCGATTTCACCGGCTACCGGGGGCGCATCGGGATTTACGAGATGCTGCGATTGAACGACGCGCTGCGGCAGTCCATGCGCTCCGAAAACCATCACGATCAGATGCGCATCCTGGCGCGCAACCAGGGGATGAAGTTCATGCAGGAATACGCGCTGGATCTGGTGCGCGACGGTTTGACGACCTTCGAGGAAGTGCAGCGCGTCGTCGCTTTCAGCCAAGTCTCTTCAGAAGCCTGCGAATCCTGCGCGCGGGAGTTATCACCCACCTTTGCGTTTTGCCCGTTCTGCGGAGTCAAGCGGCACAGCTGGCATTTGCAAATGCCGGCGCACCGAAGCGCAACCAAGCGCGAAGCCGTCAACGAGTAAACGGGCGGTATTCCGTACGGCGCCAGGTTTACATAGATATTAATATCTTTCATCTGAGAAGTAGGCTACCCTGCGGGGAAAGCGGAGGTTTCCCATGAAGCGACTCCTGTTGGCGACAATCGTTCTCCTTTGTGCTTCCTCAATTGGTTGGGCGCGGCAGAGCGCCGCCGACGCTCCCGCGACCAAAGAGGACATCCAGAGATATCTCGATGTGATGCACTCCCGCGAAATGATGTCTCAGATGGTGGAGGTGATGATCAAGCCGATGCATCAGATGATGCACGAACAATACGAGAAAAACCGAGACAAGCTTCCTTCTGATTTTGAGGCGCGCATGAACAAACGGATGGACGACGAACTAAAAGATTTCCCGTGGGATGAGATCCTTCAAGCCATGGTGCCGGTCTACCAAAAGCATTTTACCAAGGGCGATGTGGACAACCTTGTGACGTTTTATTCGACTGGCACGGGACAAAAATTATTGCGAGAAACGCCGGCAATCGTTGGCGAATCGATGCAGGCTATGATGCCCATAATGCGGAAGAAAATCGAAGCAATGCAGCAGCGGATGGAGCAACAAACCGCTGAAATGATCAATAATTCAGAAAACAAGCCCGGGCAGAACCCACCAGGCTCGAACAACTAGGCAACGACTAAATCAGCGGACGACACCGGATAATGGGCTGGAGGCGGAAGCATACAGACGCTTCTGCATGCGGCCTGCGAGCCACGCTTTGCGGCCGGCGGAGACTGCTTCGCGCATCGCTTCCGCCATTAACACAGCGTCGGCGGCTTCGGCGATGGCCGTGTTCATGAGCACGCCATCGGCGCCCAGCTCCATGGCGACAGCGGCGTCCGAGGCCGTCCCCACGCCTGCATCCACGATCATCGGAACTTCTGTGATGCGCTCGCGCAGGATGCGCAGGTTGGCGGGATTTTGAATGCCAAGTCCGGAGCCAATCGGCGCGGCGAGCGGCATGACTGCGGCGGCGCCTGCATCAATCAATTTGCGCGCGGCGATCAGGTCGTCGTTGGTATAGGGCAGCACAACGAAACCTTCTTTCACCAGAACTCTGGTTGCTTCAATTAACTGCTCGGTGTCGGGAAACAGAGTTTGCTGGTCGCCGATGACTTCCAGCTTGACCCAGTTCGAGAGGCCGACTTCGCGCGCGAGCCGCGCCGTGCGAATGGCTTCATCGGCGGTGTAGCACGCAGCCGTGTTCGGCAGGATGAAGATTTTCTCGCGATCGATGTAATCGAGCAGCGATTCCTTGGAGCGATCGGTGAGATTCACGCGGCGGACGGCCACGGTGACCATGTCCGCGCCGGACGCAGCGTGCGCGCGGGCCATTTCTGGGAAGCTGCGGTACTTCCCTGTTCCCACAATCAAGCGCGATTTGAACGCGCGACCCGCAATCACTAGATCGTCTGGCATGGTGATCCTCGTGTAGATTTTAGACCTGTAAAGCTCCGGCGACAAATCAGAAGGATAGAAATCGCGGTCCTAGAAGCAAGCCGGCGATCAGAAGGAATATAGCGGCCCTGGGAGTATAAGGACGATTCGCCGCTTCAGAAACCTTCAGCAAGAGGTAGACTGCTAACTTGCAATTGCTGGACGCCCATGCGGCATTGCAGTTCATGGAGATAATTTCTTGAGTTGCAGTTCTTTTCTTCCATCCGGCAAGATGAGAACGAGTAATTCAGGTGAGCGGTCGGATTGCCGACTTCTGCCAGCTCGGAATACTCTCGGGGGAACAATGCGAATTAGAACGACAGTTGTGCTTCTGCTAGCCATATTTTTGGCCACTGGCGCCTTGGCGCAGACCAAGGACATCGATATTCCATTTCAGAAATTCGTACTGGATAACGGATTGACGGTCATCGTGCACGAAGACCACAAGGCGCCCATCGTGGCCATCAATACGTGGTACCACGTGGGGTCGAAGAACGAGAAACTCGGCAAAACGGGATTCGCGCACCTCTTCGAACACCTTATGTTTGGCGGCAGCGAGCATTCTCCGGGACGCTACATCGACGCCATGGAAAAGATCGGCGCCACCGATTTGAACGGCACCACCAACAACGACCGAACCAACTATTTCGAGAATGTTCCGACCTCCGCCCTCGATTACACCCTGTGGATGGAGTCGGACCGCATGGGATTCCTTCTTGGCTCGCTGGATCAGAAAACGCTCGATCTGCAACGCGGCGTAGTGCAGAACGAAAAGCGCCAAGGCGAGAACCAGCCCTACTCGGTGGCGTTTCAACTGATCACCCAGAATACCTATCCCGTGGGACATCCTTACTCATGGACCGTCATCGGAGACATGGGGGACCTGAACGCCGCTTCGATGGACGACGTCAAGGAGTGGTTCAGGACATACTACGGCCCTTCCAACGTAACCATCGTCCTTGCGGGGGATATCGACCTCAAAACCGCGAAAGAAAAAGTTGAAAAATATTTCGGCAATATCCCTCCCGGGCCACCCGTCGCCCACCAGGAAGCGTGGGTCGCCAAAATGACGGGAACTCACAAGCAAATCGTCCAGGACCGCGTTCCGCAGGCGCGGATCTACAAAGTCTGGAACGTACCGCAGTATGGGAGCGCCGACGCGGACTATCTGGATCTCGCGAGCGACGTGCTGAGCTCCGGAAAGAGTTCGCGATTTTACAAGCGGCTTGTTTATGACGATCAAATCGCGACCAATGCGAACGCATCTGTTGCGACCAACGAAATCGCCGGGCAGTTCCGCATCCAAGCGACAGCGAAGCCCGGAGGAAATCTTGCCCAGGTGGAAAAAGAGCTAGACGAGGAACTGGCGAAATTCCTGAAAGATGGTCCGACCGCGGAAGAGCTGGCCCGCGCCAAAGCACAGCATGAAGCGAGCTTTGTCCGTGGTATCGAAAGGATTGGCGGCTTTGGAGGCAAATCCGACCGCTTGGCGCAAAGCCAGACCTATCTGGGAAGCCCCGACGCCTACAAAATCTCAATCAAGAGAATTCAAGACGCGACACCAGAGGAGGTCAAAGCCGCTGCCATTCGTTGGCTTTCCGATGGCGAATACGCGCTCGAAGTGCAGCCTTTCCCGCCGTTCAAAGCCGACGCCACAGGAGCGGACCGTACGAAGGCGCCGGAAATCGGCACTCCTCCTGAGCTGAAACTGCCCAAGTTACAGCGAACGACTCTCTCCAATGGCCTAAAAGTGATTCTGGCGGAACGCCATGAGGTGCCGTTGGTGACCTTCTGGCTGGATGCGGATGCAGGCTATGCGGCGGATCAATCGGCTTCGCCTGGAACCGCGAGCATGGTGATGGCGCTGCTGAACGGCGGCACGAAGACGCGCTCGGCGCTTCAGATCAGCGACGAACAAGCACTGCTTGGGGCACAGATCGGCGCGTTTTCAAACCTGGACATGTCGATTGTGCGGCTTTCCGCGCTAAAGTCCAAGCTCGATGCATCTCTCGAACTCTATGCGGACATAATCCTCAATCCGACTTTTCCGGAAGAAGACTTCAGGCGGCAACAAAGCCTTCAGAAAGCCGGGATTCAGCGCGAGAAAACAACGCCAGTGCAGATGGGCTTGCGTGTTTTTCCGGCGCTAATCTACGGTCCTGGCCACGCTTATGGAAATCCCGCAACCGGAACAGGAACGACGGCCAGCGTGGAAAAAATGACTCGCGAAGACATGGTGAAATTCCACGAAACATGGTTCAAGCCGAACCATGCGGCGCTGGTGATCGCTGGCGACACAACGCTCGGCGAAGTTACTCCAAAACTCGAAAAACTGTTTGCGGGCTGGAAGCCTGGACAAACGCCGCAGAAGACCATCCCGAAGGTGAAGTTGCCGGACAAATCCGTGGTCTACCTCATCGACAAGCCCGGCGCGCTACAGTCCATCCTTATCGTGGGAAATATTGCTCCGCCAAAAGCCAACCCTGACGAGATAGCTATAGAAGCCATGAACGACGGTTTGGGCGGACTTTTTCTTTCGCGCATCAACAGTAATATTCGAGAAGACAAACACTGGTCGTACGGAACGAGCACGATTCTCCTGGATGCTCGCGCACAGCGGCCCTGGTTGACCATCGCGCCGGTGCAAACCGACAAGACCAAAGAATCGCTCGCGGAGCTGAACAAGGAGTTTCGCGCCATTTTGGGCGACCGTCCTCTGACGCAGGAGGAGCTGACGATTGTGAAAGACAGTGAGACGCTCAGCCTGCCAGGATCGCGCGAAACACAAGAAGCCGTGGGCAGTTCGATCAACGAACTAGTCAATTACGGCTTGCCGGACGATTACTACGACACTATGGTGGGCAAGATCCGCGCCCTCAAACCAGCCGATACCGCGGCTGCCGCGAAGATCATCGTGCATCCTGACAATTTGATCTGGGTTGTGGTCGGCGATCGCGCGAAAATTGAAGCCGGGATCAGAGAGCTTGGACTAGGAGAAATCCGGCTGCTCGATGCCGACGGAAAGCCGATCCAGTAATCAGCGCCGGTCCAGGAGCCGTTGAAATGCACGCTTCTGCCGTTGGAGCGAGCAAAATGTGGAGCGAGTGCGCTCTGCTCATTCCTGCAGGATGGGGCGAGGCTCGGCGACATCCGCATAGAGACGTTCGATGGCTTCGTTATGTTGCTGCTCGACGACGCGGCGCTTGAGCTTCAGCGTGAAGGTGAGGCCGCCGTTGTCGAAAGTAAAATCCTCCGGAAGAAGAGCGAAGCGCTTGATGCTTTCGTATTGAGCGAGGTTGGCGGTCAGGCGTTTCACTTCGCCTTCGATGAGGGCGCGCACCGCGGGATGTGCGGCCATTTCCTCGTTCGAGGAGAATCTAATTCCCTGTTCGGCGGCTTTCGCGGTGACTGTCCCGTGATTCGGGACGATCAGCGCCGAAATAAATTTGCGCTTATCGCCGACGACCATGGCATTCAAGATGTATGGGCTGGTCTTCAAGGCGTTCTCGATCGGCTGCGGCGCGACAAATTTTCCCGCCGCGGTTTTAATCAAATCCTTCTTGCGGTCGGTGATGAAGAGATAGTTGTCCTTGTCGAGGTAGCCGATGTCGCCGGTGCTGAACCAGCCGTCGGTGGTGAGGACTTCACGCGTGGACTCCGCGCTCTTGTAATAGCCCTGCATGACGCACGGGCCCTTCACGATGACTTCGCCGTCATGCGCGATGCGAATTTCGACGTTGGGAATCGGGTGGCCGGAGCTGCCCATGCGGTTTAGCGGATAGTTGGTAGTCAGGACGGGCGAAGTTTCCGTGAGGCCATAACCCTGGTAGATTGGGATTCCGACAGCCCAGAAAAACTCCGCAAGTGCTTTCGCGAGCGGCGCGCCGCCGGAAAAAACCAGGCGCAGTTTCCCGCCGGTTCCCTCGCGAATCTTTGAATAGACGAGCTTGTCCACCAGCGCCCACTCGGTCCGCAACGCCAAGCCGGCTTTTGCTTCGCCGGAGCGCCATAGCGCGGAACGTGAGGAGACGCTCATGGACCAGTCGAAGACGCGGCGCGCTGTACCGGTCTGCTTGGTTCCCTTCTCGACGATGCGTGCGTAGATTTTCTCGAAGACGCGCGGCACGGCGGCGAGCAAGGTTGGATGAATTTCGACGAGCGCCTGCGCCATCTGCTCGACCGCTTCGACGTACGCGATGGTTATGCCATGAAAAAGATACGTGTAATCCAGCATGCGGCCGTAGACATGCGCGAGCGGCAGAAACGAGATCGCAAGGTCGTCCTTGGAAGAAAACTTGACGTTCGCGCAAGCGTCGGACACGTTGGAGCAGAAATTCGTGTGCGTGAGCATCACGCCTTTGGGCTCGCCGGTGGTGCCGGATGTGTAGATGAGCGAGCTGAGCTGGCCCGGAAGGACTTGCGAGGCGCGCATGCGGTACGAGGCGATATCGGCTCCGCCACCCGAAGCGATCAGCGTTTCGTAGCGGAGACAGTCCGGCGGCAAGTCCGGGCCGCAATCGGCGAGGATGATTTGCTCGAGCTCCGGGAGCTGCGCGCGAAGCGACTGGAGCCTTTGCATTTGCGCGTGGCCTGCGGCGAAGACACACTTCGCACCGCAATGCTTCAGGATGTAGGTGATGCGCTCTGGCGACTCGTTGAAATAGATGGGAACGGTGACGCCGCCCGCGCCGGTGATGGCGAAGTCGGCGGTGTGCCACTCGGGGCGGTTCGTCGCGAAGAGGCCGACGCGATCGCCTGGCTTTACGCCAAGTTCGACGAAGGCCGTCGAAAGGCTCGCGACGCGGCGCAGGAACTCTTCGGAAGAGATCGATTGCCAGCCTTCGGGCGCGCGAAACATTTGCGCGCGCGGATTCGACAGGGAGTCGACGGCGTTGAGTAGGCGCGAGGGAAGGGTCCCGTAGTTCATGCTAGAAGACTCACTGTATCGTACGTGATTGGATGGCGCAACGGGACCGGCGAGGGAGGAGTGAATGGCGCGTGGTGAGTAGTGGGGAGCCGGGGTGACGAGTTGCAAAACCTGGGGGCTCGAGAGGGGGGACCCTCCCCCCGGTTTTTTGTAAGTGTTGATTCTGAAGGAGATGAAGTGGTGTGGAATCAACACTTGCAGATGTGTTGATTCTAGGGGAGTTGTGGAGGGAGCGCTTTTACATAAAGGTAAACGGGTGGGGCTGGCGGAGGAAGAGCGGTCGAATAGATCGTCGCGATGCCTGCGCAGGGCTCGCATCCTGGCCGGATGGTCGGTTCCAAAGTGGGAATGAAAAGCGCGCTGACGATTGAACTTCATGTGAATTTATAACATATGTTATCGATTGTGTCAAGACCATTCTAAGTGCTTAGTGGTCAAGGGGATAGGGTGGGTGAAAAGAAGCAGATCCTTCGCTCCGCTCAGGATGACAAACTGCGCGTTTTAGGGAGCGTAAAGCCCTAGCCGTGACAACTACGGGGGGGATGCGAAAAGCAGGAGATTGGTGGGGATAGGCGAGGGCGGTGGGGTGCGGTAGGATGTGGGGCGGAGTGGAAATGCTATGAGTGCGACGATTTCTGGAACCATGACTGACGGGACTTTGTCGAGGGGGCCTTTTCGCGCTGCGCGCGGGACGCAGATTTCGTGTAAGGGGTGGCAGCAGGAAGCGGCGCTGCGGATGTTGATGAACAACCTTGACCCGGAGGTAGCCGAGAAGCCGGAAGATCTGGTTGTGTATGGCGGGACTGGGAAAGCGGCGCGAAATTGGGAGTGCTTTCATGCGATTGTGCGGTCGTTGAAGGCGCTGGAAGCGGATGAGACGCTTTTGGTGCAATCTGGCAAGCCTGTTGCGGTTTTTCGCACGCATGAGTATGCGCCGCGCGTTTTGCTTTGCAATTCCAATTTGACCGGGCACTGGAATAACTGGGAGCGCTTTCATGAACTGGATCGCGCCGGGTTGATGATGTACGGGCAGATGACGGCTGGAAGCTGGATTTACATTGGGACGCAGGGGATTTTGCAGGGGACTTACGAGACATTTGCGGCGGCGGCGAAGAAACATTTTGGCGGAAGTTTGTGCGGGAAGCTGGTTGTGACTGGGGGCATGGGCGGAATGGGCGGCGCGCAACCGCTTGCCGCAACGATGAATGGCGCGGCATTTCTGGGAATTGACGTCGATCCGGAGCGCATCAAGCGGCGCGTGAAGGGCGGGTATTGCGATGTCATGGTCACCAGCCTCGATGAAGCGCTGCGCATTTTGAAGAATGCAGTGCGAAAAGGCGAAGCGACTTCCGTTGGATTGGTTGGCAATTGCGCTGACTTGATTCCTGAGTTGGCGAAGCGCGGCGTTGTGCCGGATTTATTGACCGACCAGACCAGCGCGCACGATCCTATTGGCGGGTATGTGCCGAATGGGATGACGCTTGCGGCCGCGATGGAATTGCGGAAGAGCGATCCTGCGGAATATCGGAAGCATTCGGTTGTGGCGATGGCGCAGCACGTCCAGGGCATGCTGGATTTGCAGAAGCTTGGTGCGGTTACGTTTGATTACGGGAACAATATTCGGACGTTTGCCTACGAGCATGGCGTTAAGGATGCTTACGATTTTCCGGGATTTGTGCCGGCTTATATCCGGCCGCTTTTTTGCGAGGGCAAGGGGCCGTTTCGTTGGGCGGCACTTTCTGGGGAAGCTTCGGACATTGCGCGGACGGATCAGCTTGTTTTGGAGATGTTTCCGCAGAATGAGCACCTGACTCGATGGATCAAGCTGGCGCAAAAGCGTGTGAAGTTTCAGGGGCTGCCGTCGAGGATTTGCTGGCTGGGTTATGGTGAACGCGACAAGTTTGGGCTGGCTTTGAATGATTTAGTGGCGCGCGGAGAACTGAAGGCGCCTGTGGTGATTGGGCGAGATCATTTGGATTGTGGATCGGTGTCTTCGCCATTTCGTGAGACAGAGTCCATGCTCGACGGTTCTGATGCTATCGCCGATTGGCCGCTGCTCAATGCGCTGGTGAATACGGCTAGCGGGGCGTCGTGGGTGTCGATTCACAATGGCGGGGGCGTGGGGATTGGGTATTCGCAGCACGCCGGGCAGGTTACGGTGGCGGATGGGACGAAGGAAATGGCTGCGCGGATCGAGCGCGTGTTGACGAATGATCCCGGAATGGGAGTAGTGCGGCATGTGGATGCCGGTTATCCCGAAGCGGTTGAGTTTGCGAAGAAAAGCGGCGTAAAAATCCCGATGCTCTAGGCCGTGCCCTCGACCGTCAGCCGGGCATCTCAATAGGAGTGACCCAAGGAGATAACCATGTACACCATTTTGGGAGCCACTGGAAATACGGGAAGCGTCGTGGCCGAAACATTGCTGGCCAACGGCAAGAAAGTGCGCGTCATAGGACGCAACAAAGAGCGACTTGCGCGATTCGTGGCGCGCGGTGCGGAGGCGTTCGAAGCAGATGTGACCGATCCCAATGCCCTGTCCAAGGCATTTGCGGGGGCGAGTGCAATCTATGCACTGCTGCCGCCCGATATGACCAGCCCGGATTACCGAGCGCACCAAGATGAGACGACGGACGCCATTGTGAAAGCGCTGGAAACATCAAGCGTGACGCACGTAGTAGCGCTGAGCAGCTTTGGGGCCGACAAGGCGGAGAAGACTGGGCCGGTCGTTGGACTTCACCTCCTGGAGCAAAGGCTCGCTCAACTCCGTCATCTGAATGTTCTGAAATTGCGCGCCGGCTACTTCATGGAAAACACGCTGGCGCAGGTTGGGGTGATCAAGGGCTTTGGGATGATGGCAGGACCTGTGAGCGCCGATTTGCTGGTGCCGATGATAGCCACGCGAGACATCGGGGCCGCAGCCGCTGACGCACTTCTCAGATTGGATTTTACCGGCCAGCAAACAAAAGAGTTGCTGGGCGAGCGAGACCTCAACTATCTGGAAGTTGCAAAGGTCGCCGGAACAGCCGCCGGGATACCGAATCTCACTTACATTCAGTTGCCCATGGAACAGGTGATTCAAGCGATGACCCAGATGGGAATGTCGAAGAGCATCGCGACGTTGCTCTGCGAAATGTCCGATGCCATGAACGGCGGGCACATGCGGGCGCTTGAGCCGCGTTCGGCTGCCAACACGACCCCGACTTCCTACGAGCAGTTTGTGAAGGAAGTATTCGTGCCGGCTTTTAAGGGACAGGCTAGAAGCGCCTAATGGGGCCGACGCTTTTGTCTGCCAAGTTTTAGTTCGACGCCAAAAACCAAACAAAAAGCCACAGGCAGGAGTGCCTGTGCTACTTCTGTGCAGGATTGGCTCGGCTCCGGCATAATACCTGCGCTTTGACAGACACTCTACTCATCACAGGTGCATCGCAACTTTTGACGCTGCGCGGACGTGGACCGCGGCGTGGGAAGGCGCTTGCGAACCTCGGCGTTATTAAAGACGGGGCGCTGCTGGTGCGCGATGGGTTGATCGCGGCGGTGGGGACGCGCGCGAAGATCGAGGCGCTGCCTGAGGCAAAGACCGCTGAAAAAATGGAGATGGGCGGGCGTGTGGTTCTGCCTGGATTTGTCGATTCGCACACACATTTAATTCACGCCGCGAGCCGGGCGGAAGAATATGAGCTGAAAATCGCTGGCGCGAGCTACGAGGAGATTGCCCGCAAGGGTGGCGGGATATTGAATTCGGTGAAAAAGCTGCGGGCTGCGACCTCCGAGGAGTTGGAGAAGAGGGCGCTTGCGGCGCTTAAGCAGTTTGCGGCTTATGGGACGACCACTGTCGAGGCAAAGAGTGGTTACGGGTTGAGCGTTGAAGCAGAATTGAAAATTCTGCTCCTGCACTCTGAACTACAGGCGAAACAGCCGATCGAGATTGTTTCCACTTTTCTGGGAGCGCACGTGGTTCCGGAGGAATTTACGGCGCGTGGCGCGGAGCGGTACCTCTCCGTTGTGCTTGAACCGCTTCTGCGCGAAGTTGGTACGAGCAAACTGGCTGAATTTTGCGACGTGTTTTGCGACCGCGGGGCTTTTACGCTTGAGCAGACGAGGCAAATTCTGGAAGAAGGCAAGCGGCACCGGCTTACACCGCGTTTGCATGCCGAACAGCTGACGCGCACGGGAGCCACGCAATTGGCGGTGAAGATTGGCGCGGCGAGTTGCGATCATCTGGAGCAAATCAACTCGAGCGACCTCGCGGCGCTTGGGAAGTCCAATACTGTTGCAACGCTGCTGCCTGGCTGCGACTTTCATCTTGGGTTGAAGCAGTACGCGCCGGCGCGCAAGTTGATCGAAGCGGGAGCTATTGTGGCGCTGGCGACGGACTACAACCCCGGCACCAGCCCAACTATGAGCATGCCTATGATTTTGTCTTTGGCCTGCACGCAGCTGCGCATGACTCCGGCGGAAGCCATCACCGCTGCAACGATTAACGGGGCCTATGCCCTGCGGCGCGAAAAGCAGATCGGCTCGCTGGAGGTTGGCAAATTCGCTGACCTCGCCGCATTCGAGGTGGCCGATTACCGCGAAATTCCCTATTATTTTGGTATGAACTCCTGCTGGATGACGATGAAGCGGGGTGTCGTAGTCCATGCCGCCGAAAAAACGAACGCCTAACCGGCAAAAGAAACCCGTCAAAAAGATTAAAATCCTGCAACTCAAGAGGAGCGAGCAGAAGTCTTTGCTGTCGGAGCATTTTTATCTCCTTTTGGGGGTTCTTTTCGCGATCGTAACGCTTTTTGCCACAGCGTTTGGCCTACGCGTTGACGAAGCGGCTGTCGTGGGACTTTGGGTTGCCGCGATCATTTTTTTCATCCGGCAAGTCGTGCGTTTCATCAAAAATGAGCCAGCTCCGCAAAAAGCAGCAAAAAAGGAAATGGCCGGGCCCATTGAGAAAAAATACGTTGCGCCGGCTCTGCCGCGGGTGAGCAAAGATTTTTCGCCGATGCCGCCCGCTGGAGATAAGAGATATCCCCCGCCCAGCCCATTTATCAAGCCGCCCAAATAGTCCGCATTCTTTTTCAGCCGGGCCAGCCGCGTCAGATAACAACTCTCGCGACGCAGTTGGCTCTGGAGGCACAAAATCTCCTATCATGTTGATGTGAGACGCGAGGGACACGTTTGCGATGAAACGACTGATTGAGTGCGTGCCGAATTTTTCCGAGGGACGTGACGCCGCGAAAGTTGACGCCATCGTGTCGGCGATGAGCGGAATCAGCGGCGTGTACGTTCTCGACCGCGAGATGGACGCCGATCACAATCGCAGCGTGGTTACGCTAGCGGGAGAGCCGGATGCCGTCGCGGAAGCGGCTTTGCGAGGCGTCGGCAAAGCCATGGAGCTGCTGGACCTGACCAAGCATACCGGGGCGCACCCACGTGTTGGGGCGACGGACGTAGTGCCGTTCATTCCGATCGAAGGAGTCACGATCGAGGATTGCGTCGCGCTCGCGCACCGCGTGGGGCACGAAATTTGGGCACGTTACCGTATTCCCGTGTTTTTCTACGAGAGGGCGGCGAAGCGGCCAGACCGCGTGAATCTGGAAAATGTGAGGCGCGGGCAGTTCGAGGGCTTGCGCGAAGAGATGAAGCACAATCACGACCGGCAGCCCGATGTGGGCGAGCCGAAGCTGCACCCGACGGCGGGGGTTACGGTGGTTGGAGCACGGAAATTCCTGATCGCTTACAACGTCAATCTAAATACTTCGGACATCGGGATTGCGAACAAGATTGCCAAAGCGATTCGTTTTTCGTCAGGCGGGCTGCGTTACGTCAAATCCATGGGAGTGGAGCTGAAAGGGCGCAATCTTGCGCAAGTTTCCATTAACCTGACCGATTTCGAGCAGACGCCGATGCATCGCGTGTACGAAATGGTAAAGCGCGAAGCGGAACGGCATGGGGCTGTGCCGGTCGGAAGCGAAATCGTCGGACTGATTCCGAAAAAAGCAATTGAAATGGCGGCGGATTTTTTTCTGCAACTGGAGAACTTCTCGCCTGCGCAGGTGTTTGAAAACAAGCTGGAAGCTGCGCTCAGCGGAGCGCCGCTTGATGCCGGGAAAGATGGAAAACTTGCTGGCCTGGCGCGGCCGTTTCTGGATGCAGTAGCGGCGCCGACTGCGACGCCTGGTGGCGGGAGCGTATCGGCATTTGCCGGGGCCATGGCTGCTGCACTGGGGCAGATGGTTGCGGGGCTTTCGCGCAAGAAGAAGTCGCAGGCTGCGTACGCTGACAGACTATCGAGCGAGCTTGACGCTTTGCGGCGCGACTCCGACGAATTGGCAGCGGCGATCGACCGCGACGCCGCAAGCTACGACGCCGTGATGGCGGCGTTTAAGCTGCCGCAGGGCGACGCGGCAGAGATCCAACAGCACGAAGCGGCGATTCAAGCGGCAACGCGCGGGGCGTCGGAAGTTCCACTGGAGGTGGCTGAGCGGACAGTTGCACTTTTCGAACGTCTGGGACAACTGGACGGTATCGCCGCCGCATCCATGAAGTCAGACTTGGAAGTGGCACGAGGGATGGCTGTGGCTGGGGCGCAGGGGGCTTTGGCCAACGTCGAGATCAACCTCGATGGCATCAGCGACGGCGCCTATGTGGCGCAGATGCGCGCGAAAATCGCGGCTCTCCGCGAACGGCTTGGGAATGCACCGCGCAAGACAACAGCGTAGAATAAGAGTTCCCCCTCCTTTGAAAGGAGCATGAGATGAGACTGGCAACAAACTTAGGTGCAAGTGCGATTGGTGTGACGATACAGAGGCTCGCAGCGGTTGGCCTTCTGCTGGGTATGGCGTTGGCCATCCCGCAGCCGGCAAAGGCCGGCACATTGGGCGCCGACAAAATTGCGATGTTTCCCAAAGACATCGGTGAATTTGGCTATGCGGACCTGAAGAAAGCGCGCTCGCTGACATGGTTTCCGCAGTTGCAGGAGCAGTTGCTTCCCGAGCGTTTCCGGCAGTTCGAGAAATTTCTGGCTTCGACCGGCAACGATCCGAACAGCCAGGTGGATGAAATTGCGTGGGCGCTTGTGCCGGAGGGCATGACCGCGAAGACGGAAGGCGCGGGCTCGGACGCGGTGCCTAACGGTGAAGAGATGGTGGGCATCGCCATCGGCAACTTCAATCAGGACTCGGCGGCGGCGTACTTCAAGAAGCAGAAGCTGCCCACGTCGAATGTCCACGGCTATACGCTCTACGCGTTTGGGACAGGAACCGGGGCGACCGACCTGTTTTTCTTTTTCGTTGACGCAGGCACCGCCGCATACGGGCACCGGAGCGTTCTGGAAAAGATGATTGCGGTGCACTTTGGCGATGAAGATGGGCTACTGCGAAACGACAAGTTTTTCAACTTGATCAACGAAGCCAATACCGGTAGTACGGTTTGGCTGGTCACAAATCCTGCGTATACACGGCTGGCTATGCAGCAGTTGGCTCCGGAAATTCAACAGTTCCCGGAAGCGGCCAAGCTGGTCACGCGCATGCAAAATTCGCTGATCAATGTGGACGCCGGAACCGGGCTGGACATAAAAATCCAGGCGATTTGCGGCTCGACGGATGATGCCAATGTGCTCGGACAATTGATGCAGGCGGGTTTTCTCTATAAACGCTATCAGGCACAGAAAGACAACCCGGATCTCGCTCAGTTGCTCGACCAGGTTCACATCACGCCGGCGGGCGACCGCGTGTCGATGCGGACGTCGCTGAGCGATGATCAGATGAGTTCGCTGATCAAGCACAATACTTTTGCGATTAAGATGTAGTTTGACTGGAGAAATCACTCTTCAGAAGTGAACAGAGCCGGGCACGAAAGCGTGTCCGGCTTTTTGTTTGTTTAAGATGCGCCTCTCCAGGAAGACCCGCGGGCTATGTACTTTGTCAGGCGCGTGACAGCCACTCCATCGCGAGTTTCGAATTGGACGCGGTCGACGCCGCCGAGCGCGCGCGTGCTTCCCAGTTGATCGGCAAATCCCGCAATCTGATCCAGACCTACTGCCGGGGATGCCTCGCCTTTGTGAGACACGGCAACCTCAATGCGATCCGGGTAACCGGTGAGCGTCACGTTCAAGTGGGGATGATCGCCGGTGAGGTGTTCAAACGCTTCCTGGCATGCCGCGACGATTGATTTTTGCAGTTCCGCGAGTTCCTCGTTCGAAAGGCCAGCGGCCTCCCCCAGAAAGCGTGCGGCACCCCCGGCCGCAGCCGCAAGGCGAGGGTCGGGGTCGATCTGAAGCTCAATGCCTTTGGATTCAGCGCTCACTGTGCTCGTTGGCGATGGCGACGTCGCAAGCTTCGCGGCAGTCCGGGCAGTAGTAGAGACCGTCGGCGCAGAGCTTCACGTTAATCTGGCTCTTGCAGATGGTGCAGTACCTGTCACAGTTGCAATTGTTTTCCGTCTTGTCGCACTGCACGCAAAGAATAGGGCCCTGCATATGCGCCTCCATGAAAACTCTACATGACGTTGGCAGAAGCCAGCAAGCCGGACGTTGGGGCAGTGGGGCGATTCTTCCATCAGAATGCTTCGTCTCTGTTGCGCGGGTGCACTCGCGCGCCGGTTGTACCCTTCTTTGACGCGCTCTTAAGACGCATGTTAGTATCAATTTCTGCTTGAGAATACGGAATGGAATCCGTCATCACTCCTCCCATCACCGAGCTTCGCAAGACCGCGCTTAACGCGGTGCACCGCCGTTTGGGCGCCAAGATGGTCAATTTTGGCGGGTGGGATATGCCTGTGGAGTATCCCGCGGGCGGAGGACTTGTCGCGGAACACAAAGCGGTGCGGTCGAACGTCGGAGTTTTCGACGTCAGCCACATGGGCGACATTCGGATACGTACGGGGCGCGTGGCTGGCGGTGCGTTGGCGGCCGTGCAGCACCTTAGCATGAACGATGCGTCGAAGCTGGCCATCGGGCAGGCGCAGTATTCGGCGATGCTTTATCCCGAGGGCACGTTTGTGGACGATGTGATTGTTCACCGGCTCGGCGAGGATGACTATCTTTTTGTGATCAACGCCGGAACGCGCGAAAAAGATATCAACTGGGTTCGCGACAATACGAAGGGGTTTGATTGCGTGGTTGAGGAGCTCAGCGACGCATATACGCAGATCGCGATTCAGGGACCGCGCGCGCAGGAATTGCTGCAAAAGCTGACGGACGCGAATATTGGCGCGATTAAGAATTATTGGTTCACGCATGGGACCGTGTGCGGGTTGAAGAACACGCTGATCGCGCGCACCGGCTACACCGGCGAAGATGGGTTTGAGATTTACGTTCCGTCCGATATCGCGACGAGCGAGATGGTGTGGAACAAGGTGATGGAAGCAGGGCGCGAGTTCGGCATCATTCCCTGCGGCCTTGGAGCGCGTAACACACTGCGGCTGGAATCGAAAATGGCGCTTTATGGCCATGAAATCAGCGAGAACATCAACGTTTGGGAAGCGGGTTTGGATCGTTATTGCAAAATGGAGAAGGGCGATTTCATCGGGCGCGCCGCGTTGGAGCGCACGAAAGCGGCGGGAGTGACGCGGGCGCTTGTTGGGCTCGAGATGGTCGACCGCGGCATTGCGCGCGACGAATATTGCTGCTGCAATGAAAATGGCGACCCCATCGGCGTGATTACCAGCGGCTCGCCCTCGCCGACGCTTTGCAAGAATATTGCGCTCGCGTACGTTCCGCCCTCGATGACGGCTCTTGGGACGCCAATCTACGTACAGATCCGCGCGCAAAGGTGCAAAGCGCAGGTCGTCGCGACCCCGTTCTACAAACGGCCGAAGAAAGCGGTAGCACCGTAAGCCGCAGCGAGCATCTAGAGTAATGATTTCTACGGCAGCCCCGGCCTGATGGGGCGATGAGGAGTGGTCCAATGGCATATCCCGCGAATTATCGCTACACCAAAGAGCACGAATGGGTTGATGTGAAGGGCGATGTGGCCACCATTGGCATCACGGACTACGCGCAGCACGAGCTTGGCGACGTGGTTTTCGCCGAACTGCCGAAGGTTGGCGCTAAAATCGAAAGCGGCAAGACTTTTGGCACCGTCGAATCGGTGAAGGCTGTCAGCGATATTTATGCGCCCGCCTCGGGAGAAGTCGTCGAAGCCAACGAGGTGTTGCACAATACGCCCGAGACGATCAATACCGATCCTCACGGCGCGGGGTGGCTCATCAAAATCCGGCTCGCCAATCCCGCGGAGATAAGCGGGCTCATGGATATGGCGGCCTATGAAGCGTACATCGCCTCGCAAAGCAAGGAAGCCTCCGCCTGATGCGCTATCTTCCGAAGAGTCCTGTCGAGCGGCAGGATATGCTCGCCGCGATTGGCGCAAAATCGATAGATGAATTGTTCGAGAGTATTCCGGAGCGCTATCGTCTGCGCGAGGCCTTGAAGTTGCCGGGGCCGCTCTCCGAAACGGAAGTCATCGAATTTTTTAAGGCGCGCGCTGCGGAAAATTCCGGCGGTTACACCAGTTTTCTGGGTGCAGGGGTCTACAGCCATCTTCGTTCCGTGATTACGGATGCGATCATCCAGCGCGGCGAGTTCCTGACTTCTTACACTCCCTATCAGGCGGAGATTACCCAAGGCACGCTGCAAGCTATTTTCGAGTTTCAGACTTTGATGTGCCAGCTCACCGGCCAGGAAGTCGCCAACGCTTCCATGTACGACGGATCGACCGCGACGACCGAAGCTGTGCTCATGGCTGAGAGGCTTACTGGACGACAACGCGTTCTGGTCGCGCGGTCGGTGCATCCTGAATATCGCGACGTTCTGAAGACTTACGCGAAAAATTCCGGCTTGCACGTGGAGGAAATTCCGTACGCGGCGGACGGGACACTCGATCAGAAGGCACTGCAAGCGGCGCTTAAGGACGATGTGGCCGCAGTTGTTGTGCAATCACCGAATTTCTTTGGCGTGATTGAGCCGGTCGCGGGTCTTTCCAACACTGCTCACACAACCGGTGCTTTGCTGGTTGTCGCTGTCGCGGAGGGCGTCTCACTGGGTATCGTGAAGGCACCCGCGGAAGCGGATATCGTGGCGATGGAAGCGCAAAGCTTCGGCTTGGCGCCAAGTTATGGCGGACCGTTCGCAGGCGTGGTTGCCTCGCGCGATAAATTTGTCCGCCAGATGCCTGGACGCCTTGCCGGTCAGACAACGGACTCCGAAGGGCAGCGCGGCTTCGTCTTGACGCTTGCTACCCGCGAACAACACATTCGCCGGGAGAAAGCTACTTCCAACATTTGCACGAATCAGGCTCTCTGCGCGCTGGCTGCGACGGTGCACCTGACGCTGCTTGGAAAAGAAGGTTTGCGCGAGATGGCGCACCAGAATCTCTCCAAGGCTCAATTTGCTTTGAGCGAACTGGTGAAAATTCCCGGAGTTCGGCGCGCCTTCGACGCGCCGTTCTTTAACGAATTCACGATTGAACTGCCGCGCTCCGTGAAACTGGTGAATGCATATATGCTGCGCGAGAAAATTATTGGGCCGTTCGTTCTGGGCACGGCATATCCCGAGCTGACCAAACACGCTTTGGTTTGCGTGACGGAGACAACCTCTCGGGCAGAAATTGAACGTTTCGCGGCAGCGTTGCGCCGCGCCTTGGAGCAACCCCTCTAGGGTAGAGATTCGCGTTGTAGGGGCGCAGTCTCGCAAGGCGCGGGAGGCCCCTACAGCCAACCAATCAAACATGAATAGCAAAATAAAAAAAGCTGGCACGCACACGAATCAAAGCGAAGGGCTGATCTTTGAGAAATCGTCGCCGGGCAAGCGCGCGTTCGAACTGCCGCCGCTGGACGTCCCGGCCGCTGATCCCGCGAAAGCCCTTGGCGCGAGCCACCGTAGCGAGGGTGTCGAAGGATTCCCCGAAGTGAGCGAAATTGAGGTGATGCGGCACTTCACGCGGCTTTCTACCTGGAACTATGCGATTGATCTTGGGATGTATCCGCTCGGCTCCTGCACCATGAAATACAATCCGCGCGTCAACGAGTTTGTCGCGCGCCTCGACGGTATCGCGACGGAGCATCCTTACCAGCCGCAGGAACTTTCGCAAGGCTGCCTGAAAATTTTGCAACTCCTTGAAAAGTGCCTGCTGGAAATCACCGGTATGGACTCTGTCACGCTGCAACCGGCCGCCGGAGCCCAAGGCGAACTAACAGGCTTGCTCCTAATCCGCGCTTACCACGAAAAAAACGGCAACCCACGCAGAAAGGTTTTGATCCCAGACTCCGCGCACGGCACAAATCCCGCTACGGCGGTGATCGCCGGCTACGAAGTCGAAAACATCAAGTCCGAATCGCATGGTCAGATCGACGTGGAGAAATTGCGCGACCTCGTCACAGAAGACGTCGCCGCGCTGATGATCACCAATCCTTCGACGCTGGGCATCTTTGAAGAACGCATCCCCGAAATCGCAGAAATTCTGCATGCCAAAGGCGCCTTGCTCTACATGGACGGCGCAAACATGAATGCGCTGACAGGCGTTACGCGCCCGGGCGATCTGGGCGTGGACGTGATGCACCTGAACCTGCACAAAACTTTCTCGACGCCGCACGGCGGCGGGGGGCCGGGCGCAGGCCCGGTGGCGATGAAGAAAATTCTGGAGCCGTTCCGCCCCGTGCCGATACTCGTGGAAAAAGAAGGTGGCCGTCTGGCGCTCGATCAAATGCGCCCAGACTCCATTGGCCGAGTAAAGGCTTTCAGCGGAAATTTTGGAGTGCTGGTTCGCGCGCTCGCCTACATACTCGCTTACGGCCCTGGCGTTCGCCAAGCCACGGAAGACGCCGTCCTCAACGCGAACTATATTCGCAAACACCTCGAAGGCGTTTTCGATCTGCCCTATTCCCTGCCCTCGATGCACGAAGTGGTTTTCAGCGACGCCATCCAGAAAAAGAACGGCGTCAATACGATGGACATCGCCAAACGCCTGATTGACTACGGATTCCACCCGTACACTACGGCGTTTCCGCTGATCGTTCCCGGTGCCCTAATGATCGAGCCGACCGAGTCCGAATCGCGCGAAGAGTGCGATCTTTTCATTGACGCCATGCGCTCCATCGCGGAAGAGGCTGCAACGAATCCGGAACTAGTGAAGACCGCGCCTCACACCACGCGTGTTCGGCGTCTCGACGAAGTGGGAGCCGCGCGCAAGCCGATCCTGCGCTGGAAGCCCGAATCGCCCCGCAGCAAAGCGGCGGATTGAGCCACAACACTTTCCTAAGCTAATTTGTACGCGTTTCGACGACGGCCGCGAATTCTCAGGCACTAGTTGTTTGTTGATTTAAGATTGGTTCGAAGAAGTGCTTCGCTGGCCAAATTAAGCCATCTATTTCGCAAACCTCACGCTATCCAGGACCGCGGCAAATACCGTGTCGTACTGATCGTAATCCTTTGTCGGCGCGGCACATACAAACGACACCAAGCCTTCCGGCCGAATCACGGTGATCAACCAATCTGTTTCTTCCCCGCCTGCGGGGGATTCGTTGCTTAAATAAGTCGAAAGTCCGGGCTGGCCGTTCAGACGGATGCGCCCCGGCTGGCGTGCAACCTTCATCTTGGGATTGTCCTCCCGCATGGTCGTAATAAACTGCTGCGTTGCAGTTTCCAGGGCCTTCTCCGCGGTGGCGTCACCGGGCACTTTCGTCACGCCCACTATGATTCCGTAGGCCAGTCCAGCGTGCCCGCCCTCAATTTCCATCACGCCGCCGTCCGGCGCAAACGAAACGTCGTCCTTCTCTCCATATTTCTTCCAGTTATTGGGGTACTTCACGGTGTACGCGTTTGCCTGATACTCCGCATAATTCGCCGAAGGCGCAGGCGGCGGTCCCGCTGGTCGAGCCGGTCCGCCGCCGGCTGTCAAAGAATCTTTTTTCAATACCGGCAGCGCTGCCACTTCCCGCTTGATCGCCTCGAACTCTTGCGAGTCCTTCTTTACTTTTTTCGGCTGACCGCCCAGCTTCCCGATTTCCTGTTCCACGTGCTCCACCCGATGTTCCGGGCTGGGATGATCCGAAAAAAACTCCGGCGGATTGTGCTCCTTGCTTTCCGCCTCCAGCTTTTCGAAAAACTGCGCGAGCGCCAGCGGGTCGTAGCCAGAGTCGTAAAGCACCTGCGTTCCCATCACGTCCGCTTGCGTCTCCGAAGCACGCGAATAGCGCAGCAGCACGCCTCCGGCGCTGAATCTGCCCAATTCGGTAATCAAAGCCCCGCTCGCGTTTCCGCCGAGTAGCGTTTCAATCACGTCCACACCGACCTGAGCCGCTTTCGCTTTGGTCGCTTCGCTGGTGCCATGCCGCAGCGCCACATGCGAAAGCTCGTGCGCCAGCACTCCCGCAAGCTGCGATTCGTTATTTGCAGCCTCGATCAGCCCCCGGTTCACAAATACAAATCCACCTGGTAAGGCAAACGCATTAATCTCCTTGTCATTCACGCAGTGAAACTCGAAGGGATACTGCACTCCGCCAGTGGGCAATTTCGAGATCAACTTTCTGCCCAATTCGTTCAAATAGGCGTCCACCTTGGGTGCATGGCAGGACGGCAACTGTTGCTCCGCGTCCGCAGCCACCTCTTTTCCCAGTTTGATATCGTCCTGGGGCGAGAATAAGTTCCAAGCCGGCTTGAATTGGGTCCGCTGCGCCCGCGCAGACGACGCCGCGAGAAGCCCAAGCGAGGCAAAAACCAGCGCTACCGCCAAACGTAGACAAAAGAGAGCTGTACGCGGGCGACTGCTATTGAAACGCCACATCTTTCTCCGCTGGCCCCAAGCCTGCATCCTGACCCTCACACCACAACGCCAATAGCTACGCTCCGCCGCGAATCAATATTTTGCAGCTCTTATTTACTCTACACCGCCGCGGCAGCAAAAGAAAAAGCCCGGGAGGATTTCTCCCGGGCTCATTCCAAAATTATTTGTGTTCTTCGGCTTAGCGCGCCATCCGAGGCGTCGGCTCTGGGCCAATCGCAGTTGATGGTGTTTCCACGCTCTTCCCGCTCCGGGCTTGCGTAGCTCGAGGTGCCACGGGGGCTTCCACGCGGCGGACAGGGATTGCCAGATTCTCGCCTTCGCGAATAAAGCTCAGACCTTCCTGTTCCTTGCTCCAGTCGATGCAAACGAGGTCGCCGAGGTGCACCTGCTCGGTAGCCAGCAGATTCGCCAGCGGATAAACGACATGGCGCTCGATGGCCCTCTTGAGATGCCGTGCTCCGTAGCGCTGGTCGGTGCCTTCCTGAAGCAAGAACTCTCTTCCTTGCGCGGTCACGCGGAACAGGAACTGTCCCTTGGCTGTCTCGAGGACTCGCTGCTGCACCTGCCCGAGCTCGATCTCCAACACTTCCTCGAGCTGTTCGCGGCGCAAGGGATGAAACACCACCACTTTGTCCAGCCGGTTCATGAATTCGGGCGAAAACTTTCGCCTTGCCGCTTCCACTGCCGTACGCTCTACCTTCAGATCGAAACCCGCAGCGGGAATGTCTTTCGGGTGGACGAAACCCATTCCGCCATGCATCAATTCCGTGATCTCGCCCCCGCCCAGGTTCGAGGTGAGGAAGATGACGGTCTGCGACAAATCCACCCGGCGGTTGTCGCCCAGGGTTAGAGTCGCCTTATCCAGCATGCCTAGAAGGAGTTGCCAGAGGGCGTCGGACGCCTTCTCAATCTCGTCGAATAGCAAAAAGCTTAACTTCAGCTTTTCCGTATGGCACTTCGCCAGCTCTTCTTGTGTGATCAGAGGATGTGTTTCGCGGTGACCCAAATACCCAGGAGGCGAGCCAATCAATTTAGCGATCTCATGCGAGTGCTGAAACTCCGCGCAATCTACCTTTATAACAGCGCGCGCATCCCCGAACAGAATCTCCGCGGCCGCTTCCACGATCCTCGTCTTGCCGGACCCGGTTGGACCCAGAAACAGGAGATTGCCCACCGGTCGCCCGGGGGAGTTCAAGCCCGCACAGAAGACCTGAAACAGGTCAACAAGCGCTTGGACGCCTTCCGCCTGGCCGACGATCTTCGAGCGAAGCGCCCCTTCAAAGTCTCGGGTACCCGTGCTTCGGATACTTGGATCCAATTGCTGTCGAGCGCCAGCTTTCATGGCATCGTTCCCTTCCGCGTTCCAATCGCCCAAGACGCTCCACGCGTCTCAGCCATGCGCTAGGGAGTACTAGAGCATGAGAACTGCCAATTGGTATGCCCATTGGGACAGTCAAGAAGTGGAACAAAGTCAATAACATACGTGAGTTGCCATTCTGGAAACTGTCTCACGCCGTGAGACAGTGTTCCATCGAGGTTCAAAGTGAGAGGATGAAACAGTTTGTGTCAGGCGGCAGACGACAAAAACGGGCGCCCCAACTCAATCGGAGCGCCCGAAAAATGGCCAAACCTGTTGAATTTTCTAACGATCCGGCTTTTTGCGTCCTTGCGGTGCCGCAATCGGCGCCATGGAGGGCTGGGCCGCGCGCACTTTCTTTTCTGCAACCACGATTTCGGCCGGCGGATCGGCCACTTTGCCGTCTTTTACTTCGGCCGCGGCAGCCGTTTGTGCCGCTTCCTTTGCCGCCGGGGTGACCAGCGCGCCCTCGCCCTCGCGGGCGAACGTCAAACCCTGATGCTGGTGGTCCCAATCGATGCAGACCAAGTCGCCCAGATGCACCTGTTCCGTAGCCAACAGATTCGCCAAGGGATACACAACGAAGCGTTCAATGGCCCGCTTCAAGTGGCGCGCCCCATAGCGTTGGTCTGTTCCTTCCTGCAACAAGAAATCTCTACCGTCCGGGGTCACGCGGAAGAGGAATTGGCCTTTGGCTGTTTCCAGCACGCGCTGCTGCACCTGGCCCAGCTCAATCTCAAGCACTTCTTGAAGTTGTTCCCGCTTCAACGGGTGGAAAACGACCACCTTGTCCAGCCGGTTCATGAACTCCGGCGAAAACTTCCTGCGCGCCGCTTCCACGGCTGTCCGCTCAACCTTCTCGTCAAGTCCGACAATTGGCTTGTCGCCTGGCTGAACGAAACCCATCCCGCCTTCCATCAATTCCGTGATCTCTCCCCCGCCCAGGTTCGAAGTCAGGAAGATAACAGTTTGCGACAGATCCACCCGTCGGTTATCACCGAGGGTTAATGTCGCCTTATCCAGCATGCCCAGCAGCAGCTGCCAGAGGGCATCCGACGCCTTTTCAATTTCATCGAAGAGCAAAAAGCTAAGCTTCAGCTTTTCGGTATGGCTCTTGGATAACTCTTCCTGCGTGATTAACGGATGTGTTTCCCGGTGGCCCAAATACCCCGGAGGCGAACCAATCAATTTAGCAATCTCATGCGAGTGCTGGAACTCCGCGCAATCCACCTTGATAACCGCGCGCGAGTCTCCGAACAGAATTTCGGCCGCGGCTTCGACAATGCGTGTCTTGCCCGAGCCCGTCGGCCCCAGCAGCAGGAGATTGCCCACTGGACGCCCCGGGGAGTTCAAACCGGCGCAGAAAACCTGATACAGGTCCACGAGCGCCTGCACGCCTTCCGCTTGTCCGACGATCTTGGAGCGCAGCGCGTCCTGAAATTCAATCGTCGTATTGCTGCGAAGGTTTGGATCGAGAGGCAGTATTTGGGAGCTCATGGTCTCCTCCTAGCGGCCTTGCATCCGCAAAGCCGTGTTACCGAACCGACCGCGCTTCCGGTCAAACTGGTCGAGCTTGACCTGAAGAGTGGACTGCAAAAGCCGAAGTTGTACCATCAGCTCTCGCGCCACCGCGGGCGTTTCAGAAATCCGGAGGAGCGGCGGAAAGAGGTCCGCCAGGTCGAGATTGAGCGCTCGCAGGCTGGAGACGAGCTTCTGGGTTGCCGGAGAGCTGGGATCGGCAAGATCCATATGACTGTTCATCTGTGCGCGCAGAGCCCGCCAGTTCAGCTCCACGAAAGGGTGCTTCCTGGAAACTTCGCGCACCACTTCATCGGTGATTCGCGCGCGTTCCCCGAGACGTGCCAGGTGCAGTTGACGCACTTTGCCGCCGCGGCGCACGTTGTGCACCAGGTAGAACGAATTTCCTTTGCGGCGGACAAAAGCCATAACATCACCTCGGGCCACTGTCACTGGTTGTAGTGTATTTGCATTCCACTACACCCGTCAATGAACGATGCGTACTAGATCGAAGGTTTTTTCTCAATCGGTAATGCTTACAAGCTATCCAGTTTTCAGCAAAACTTCTCATCAGTTTTTTCGTTTTGTTTCATTGGTTCTTCGCATCGTTGTCTTGCTTCCCGTTTTTTGCTCGCTTCTACTTCAATTAGATGCATTACGCTTTGATTTGATGTTCGGATCCATCACCAATTCGCTTACATAGGATTAAACACGGCTGGGGCGATTTTTATTCTTGTCGCTCTTCGTTTGCATCGCTAAGCTGTCGCGCGGAGTCTAATGCCTTAGAGCAGGGAGCGGTACGGTTATGTCCTGGGATCCCGTTTACAAACTCGTGAAACAAATTCCCCGCGGCCGGGTTCTTACTTATGGAGCCGTAGCGAAAGCCTTGCGCCTACCGGGCGGCGCACGCACTGCGGGGCGCGCCATGGGTGCCACTCCCAAGGGCAAAGGAATCCCCTGGCATCGCGTTCTTGGCGCAAACGGCAAAATCCTGATCCGCGAGCCCTACGCCTCGTTGCAAAAAAAGCTTCTCGAAAGCGAAGGCATTCCGGTAATCGAATCCCGCATCAACGTCAAAAAACACCTTTGGACGCCGCCGCGAAAAAAGTCGTCATCAGCAAAGAAGACCCGCCGCCCCATTGCCAAGTAGAACCGGCAAACATTCCGGCGTAACCATCCGCTCCGAGGCCTCGTAAAGAAAAGTAGAGAGAATTTATTCCATTCGATTCTCACTTCTGCATTCAGGAGGCTTTATGACAAACGAACACGTTGAAATTGGGCACGGCTCTCATCACAGCGCGCATTGGCTCACGGCGCTTGCTTCGTTAACTGTTGGCGCGTGCTTCTTTGCGTTGTGGTTCTGGTTGCTTCCGGCCTGGCTGGGCTTTCACGTTGACGCGAGCGGGTCAGGCCGCTGGCGCTGGATTGCCGCCATCCCATCCGTTCTCGGTTTCGCGGTGGCGCTGCGCTGCGTCTTCGATTTCGGCTGGACCGGTCACGGCACACCCGCGCCCATGATTCCTCCGCAAAGACTGGTAGTCGTCGGCTTCTACCGCTACGTGCGCAATCCGATGTATGTAGGATTTTTTACAGGCTGGTTCGGTCTCTGGACGGTATTTGGCCGGGCGAACTCGAGCGCGTTCACCATTGCGCTCATCGCCGTCTCGGCAGTCGCCCTTTTCGTCCGCTTGTACGAAGAGCCAATTCTGCTGACTACGAAGCCTACTGCAAGAATGTCCCGCGCTGGATCCCCAGGCTGCGCCCCTGGAACCCATGAGCGGCTTCGTATCAGCCGTGGGAGCCGGCCATTCGCCACTTAAGGCGTTAGACCTGGAGTTGAGATTCGTTGCGCAATCTGGTGATGTCCCTGGTGGGAGCGCTGCCGAAGAAGCGGCTGTATTCTCTGCTGAACTGCGAGGCACTCAGATAGCCCACCTGCTGACTAGCCGCGCTCGCGTCCATGATCGCGGACAGCATGAGGCGCCTTGCCTCCTGAAGGCGCAGCACCTTTTGATAGTGCAGCGGGCTCATCGAAGTGACGGACTTAAAGTGCTCGTGGAAGGAAGAGACGCTCATGTTCACGAGTTCAGCAAGCTTTTCGACTTTCATGGGTTGCGAAAAGTTGGCGCGCAGCCAGGAGATGGCCTTCGCGATGCGGTGCACACTGGACTCGGTAAAGCCCATCTGCGCTACGCGAACGCCAATCGGACTGCGGAGTAAGCGGATCAAAATTTCATCCACCACGAGCGGAGCAAGCAGTCCAACGTCTGCGGGCTGAGCCAGGCATTCCATTAGCCGGATCGCGGCGTTAACCAAGCTCGCGTCGACCGAAGTGATGTAAACGGCGCTCCTTTCCTGGACGGGCGGCACGCCGTGCGGATATACCTTTAAAACCAGTTCGGCAATCTTCTGCGGTTCGAGGTCCAACCGGAGAGCAAGGTAAGGTTCGGCAGGGCTGGCTTGCATAATTTGGGCCGCGACGGGCAATGCGACGGAGTAAACAATCATGCGGGAAGGATCGTACTCGTAAGTTTCCTGGCCCACGATGACGGTCTTCGCTCCTTGCGCGATGATGGACAAGCAAGGCACCAGCAGGCCGTGCACACAGCCGTTGTTGACTCGTGAATAGCGGCTGGCGTGCAGACCAGGAATGCTGAGGGTAAAAGTGCCGTCATGAGGTGCATACGCGCGAATCAAGCCGGACAACTTGGCAGTATTGGGTTCGCTCGGAGGGGTTGCGCTGCGCGTCCGAGGCAGAATCGCCGGTTCGCCATTGTTCTTCACGGTTTTGAGAATACCTCTTTTGCGACCATGATGGCGCTCATGGCGTTGGGCCAACCGGAATAGAAGGCCAAATGGGTGATGAGTTCCAGGCCGCTGTTTCCCAGTTTGCGCTTCTGCATCGTTGTTCTCTCTCGCTTACTCAGATTTGAGGGAAGCCATGTCAATTGAGAAACGATACTTCACATCGGATTTGAGCAGTCTCTCGTAAGCTTCGTTGACTTTCTGGATCGGAATCACTTCGACATCGGATGCGATGTTGTGCTGGCCGCAGAAGTCGAGCATCTCCTGGGTTTCGGGGATGCCGCCGATGGGCGAGCCGGAGAGGCTGCGCCGTCCCATGAGCAACCCGAACGCCGCGACCGCGAGGGGTTTTTCTGGTGCTCCGACGAGGACGAGGTTGCCATCGCGGCGCAGCAGGTGGATGTAGGCGTTGATGTCGTGGTCAGCGGAGACGGCGTCGAGAATAAAGTCGAAGCTGCCGGCGTGCTTCTGCATCTCGTCAGCATTTTTCGAGATGACCACCTCGTCGGCTCCGAGGCGAAGCGCGTCGTCCTTTTTCTTGGGCGAAGTCGAGAAAACAACGACGTTGGCTCCCAGCGCGTGCGCAAACTTCACGCCCATGTGGCCCAGCCCGCCGAGGCCCACCACCCCAACCTTCTTGCCTTTGGTTACGCCCCAGTGCCGCATGGGCGAGTAGGTCGTGATTCCGGCGCAAAGCAGCGGAGCGGCTCCGGCAAGATTCAGATTCGCGGGCACATGAAGGACGAAGCTTTGATCCACGACGATGCTGTCCGAGTAACCGCCATAGGTGACGCCTCCCAAATGCTTGTCCGGGAAGTTGTACGTTAACGTGAAATTCGGACAGAACTGCTCAAGGCCCGCCTGGCACTCGGGGCATGTGCGGTCGGAATCCACCATGCAGCCGACTGCGGCAAGGTCGCCAGCCTTGAATTTCGTGACGCCGGCGCCCACTTTGGTCACGCGTCCGACGATCTCATGGCCCGGCACACACGGATAAACGGTCGCCATCACCTCTTTCCACTCGTTGCGGACCTGGTGGAGATCGGAGTGACAGATGCCGCAAAAGAGGATTTCGATTTGGACGTCCTGGTCCGTGGGATCGCGGCGCGAGATCTTCGTCGAGCCAAGAGGCGATGTTGCACCAGCAGCTGCGTATGCTTTCGCTTTGTACACGAATGTGTCCTTTAAATTGGAATTAGATCGCAAATACAAAACTCACGGTTAACGGCCGACCAGTTTCTGCAAGTGTTCCGGATAGCGAGCCCCTTGCAGCGTAATTTTTGAGACGGCGCCCTCGATCTCTTGCAGATCTTCTGAGCTGAGTTCGACTGCAGTCGCACCGAGGTTTTCATCCAGGCGGTGGAGCTTTGTGGTGCCGGGGATCGGAACAATCCACGGCTTCTGTGCAAGTAGCCACGCGAGCGCAATCTGGGCAGGCGTTGCTTTCTTTTGGTGAGCGATCGTTCGAAGCGCATGGACGATCGCCAGATTCGCTTTCCGAGCTTCCGGGGTAAAGCGTGGCACGATGTTGCGGAAGTCAGAGCTGTCGAACGTCGTGTTCTCGTCGATTTTGCCGGTGAGGAAGCCTTTGCCCAATGGGCTGAACGGAACGAAGCCGATTCCGAGTTCCTCGAGGGCCGGGATCACTTCTTCTTCAGGCTCGCGCCAGAAGAGCGAGTATTCGCTTTGCAATGCAGCGACCGGCTGGACGGCGTGGGCGCGGCGGATTGTTTGCACTCCCGCCTCAGAAAGGCCGAAGTGTTTCACCTTACCCTGCTGGATCAATTCTTTCACTGCTCCCGCCACGTCTTCAATCGGTACGTCAGGGTCAACGCGGTGCTGATAAAGCAGATCGATGGCTTCCACCTTGAGCCGCTTCAGCGAGGCTTCGACAACTTCTTTAATGTGCGCGGGATGGCTGTGCACGCCAAACTGTTTACCCGTGCTCGGATCAAGCTTGAAGCCGAATTTCGTGGCGATCACCACATCTTTGCGATACGGAGCGAGGGCTTCGCCTACGACTTCTTCATTCGTGAAGGGGCCATAAACTTCCGCAGTGTCGAAGAAAGTGACGCCGCGTTCGACTGCTGCTCGAATGAGCGCGATGCCTTCCTGCTTATCCATGGCCGGGCCGAGGCCAAAGCTGATGCCCATGCATCCGAGCCCGATGGCCGAAACTTCCAGGTTGCTTTTTCCCAGCTTGCGCTTTTGCATCTGCTTCTCCTTCGAAAGTTGCCGCGCGGCTAAGGTCGAATCGCTTCGTGCCGGCTCTTCGTAATAACGACGCTCGAAATGCAGCCCTTAACATAAAGAAGTGTAGTCCGCCTGCACCTTGAGCGCTTGCCTATTTCACCAAAGTATTTGCCCAATCCTCCGAGACTCCCTCACATTTTGGTCGCACACCACGCTCGCAGAACCCGCACGAATCCGAGAGCTGTGATATACCTCTCGAGAATGGAAGTTACGCGCGTGAGCTTGTGAGATTCCACAACAGGAGATTCAAAATGTCCTCCAACCCCATCTGGCGGCTTTTTTGTTGCGCAGTACTGCTTGCATCCTGCTCCACAGTCTCGCTTGCCCAAAACGCGGCGAGCAAGGCTCCGCCGGTCATCGATGTTCACGTTCACGCGATGGACGGCAACTTTCCCGGCGTCGCTCCAATGTGTCCAAACACCTCGAAGTTCACGGCGTCCGATCCCAAAGATAAGGAAGCACCCTTCGGCTGGGTGAAGGAGGAGTGCACGCCCGCGCTCTATCCGTCGGCGCCGGGCGAATATATAAAAGATGTTCTCGCCGAAATGGAACGCCTCAACGTCACTGCCGTTACATTTGGCGATTCAAAGAGTGTCCAGAAATGGAAAGACGCCGCACCCGCCAGGATCATTCCCGGCACATCGTTTTCAAACGGCATGGCTCCCGGCCAGCGTGTGGCCCTCGATGAACTGCGAAAGGATTTCACAACCGGCGGTTTCAAAGTGATGGGCGAAATCGGACTCCAATATGAAGGCATTTCACCCAGCGACCCTTCGGTCGACGCTTACTTCGCACTCGCGGAGGAACTGGATATCCCGGTGGCGATCCACATGGGCACGGGGGGTTCAGGGCGCGCCAATGTGGCGATGCCGAAATTCCGCGGCTCCATGGGGAATCCACTTCTGCTTGAGGAACTCCTGGCGCGCCACCCGAAACTGCGCGTTCAAGTGATGCACGCCGGCTATCCCATGATCGATAACATGCTCACGCTGCTGCAGGCGAACTCGCACGTCTACGTCGACGTCGCGGGACTCATCTGGAGCTATCCTATCAAGGAAGTGAATCGTTACATCGAGCGGCTAGTTGATGCGGGGTTCGAGGACCGCGTGATGTTCGGAACCGACCAGTTGATCTGGCCCAAGCTGATGGCCTATTCGATCAGCATCATTCAAAACGCCGATTACCTGACGCCCCAGCAGAAGCGCGACATCCTTTACAACAACGCCGCGCGATTTTTGAGGCTGGACGCAGCTCAGGGCAAATAGGCTTCAAGTGGCCCTGCGGCTCGATCCTTACGCAGTAACCAACAAGCCAGACTGGTAAAGAACAAGACGGCGGCAATCCAGGCGCCGCGATGCGCCACGGTACTCACGACTACGTCCATCGAGTTGTGCAAGCCGAACAGCCGGTCCGCGATCCAGCCCAGCGAAGCAAAACCCGCAAAGAGCACCCCGGCGACGCGGATCGTCTTCAGAAAAAAAACATTCATCATCCATTTCTCCTTGAGTCGCCTTGAAGCAGCACCTTTACAGCATATTCCCCAGATTTTGCAAGTCCGGTTCCCGGCTTTGGAGCGTTGAACACCGATGGAACGACTGAATCAGTCCGCAGAATCCGGAGCATTGACCGTTCTCTGAATCAGCCACCTCGCCGTGCGCCTTTGGTAAGAGCAACCCGTTCCCTCCCCCTTTGCATTAACTCTCAAGGCAAACGGTCCGCGCCCCTTCTTGTTGCGCTCTTATTTCGCATGCTAAGTTCGCGTTTGCTCCTGGTTTCGATTCGTACGTTTTTCCGGACTGTTCACTATTTCGGGCGCGATTCCTTCACCTCAAGAATAACGAATGCGCAAACTCTTCAATGATCTGAGCATTCGCGGCAAGCTCGTGCTCTTGATTAGCGGCTCCGTCTGTGTACTCACGGCCGCTGTGCTGGCCGTGGTTTGGGTTCAGAGTCTCCGCCAGGTCCGCTCCATCGTTCAGGAACAACTCGACGCAAATCGCCAGCTCTTCGCTTTCGCCCAGCGCAGCCACTACCAGTCTCATGTTTATAGGGGGACAACCCTCGCCGCTTCTCCAGTTGTCGCCCGCGCCCTCGAACACAACGACCGCGCCGCCGCCTGCGCGTTCCTCTCACATCTCCTGGCTTCCCCGCCCCGCGACTCTAACGACGATCACGCGCTCGACTACATTTCCATCCGTTTTCGCGATGGCTCTCTCCTCGCCTTCGCTGTCCAGCACTACCCGGTCTGCGACCCGCAGATTCTTTCCTGGCGCCTCGCCGATGTCCAGGAAGCTCTCTATGGTTCCCCGGAAATCACCACATGGACCGGGCCTGACAACGGTGTGTACAGGATTTTTGCGGCTCCTGTCCCTGGCTCCAACGGACCTCTTGGCTTCCTCAATATCGGCTATGAAGAAGATGATGGCATCGCCGCTGACGCGAAGCTCCGCGCCGGGGTCGACATCGTCTCCTGGCAGGAAGACGAGCACAACCACGCGCACGTTCTCGGTGTCAGCGATCCCAATCTGCGCTCGTCGCTAGCCGCCATCTTCGACAAGCAGCCGGATCTCCGCCATCCTTTCGACTTTCACACTCCCAACGGAGAATACGAAGCCGAGGAAGTCCTCGTCGCCGACACCGGTATGGTCGAACACAATCCTGCCGGCATTCACATGGCGCTCATCGCATCCGTCACCGAGCGCATGAAGCCTTTTCGCGTTCTCGAGGAATTTTTGGCTGCGCTTGCTCTCGCCGCTCTGCTTCTGGGCGTTGTCTTGGGATTTCTTTTCTCCGGCCCGATCTCTTCTCCCCTCGTTAATCTCGCGGGCGCAGCTCGGGAGATCGAACAAGGCAAGTACGAAGCGATCGATTCCTTCCGATCCGCGCACCCCGACCGATTTGACGCCAGGGATGAAATTGGCGAGCTATCCCGCGCTTTCATAGACATGGCTCGCGGCCTTAAACAAAGATTCGCCATGTCCAAGTACATGTCGCGCACGACCTACCAGATGCTTGAACAAAGCGGCTCGGCAAATCCTGCGGGCGAACGCAAATGGCTCGCGCTCATCTTCTCCGATGTGCGCGGCTTTACCGCATTCTCCGAAGACCGCGACCCCGCGCTCGTCATCGAGCGCCTGAACGAAGTCCTCGGCCTCGAGGCCGATGTGGTGCGCCGCCACGGCGGCGACGTCGACAAATTTGTCGGCGACGCCATGTTCGCGTGGTTCTCCGGTCCCCAACGCTGCCGCCGCGCCGTCGATTCCGCCGTTGAGATTCTTTCGGAACTCAATGCTCGTTTTGCAGGGAAGGCTGGCACAGAGATCGGTTTTGGTATTCACGTGGGCGAGGTAGTTGTCGGCAGCATGGGCAGCCAGGATCGCCGGGACTACACCGCCATCGGGCGCAGTGTTAACCTCGCCGCGCGCCTCTGCTCCGCCGCCAAATCCGGCCAGATCCTCGTTTCGCAAGCGGTCGCCACTGAACTCGAAGGCGCGCTTTCCCTCAGCCCTCTGCCTCCCGTTTCCGCAAAGGGATTTTCGGAGCCGGTCCGCGTCTTTGAAGTCATTCCCACCAAAATATCGCCTGCCACGAATCCAGTTCTTCCTCCCGTCTCAAGCCTTCCCTAGCAACGCGAGCGGAGATTTCCTCCTCCAGAATTGAGGAGAAAGCCAGCACTTGCGTTATCCTATTCAGTCCTTTTGCGTAGAACAGACTAGCGGTCACCGTTGATGCCCAATTCCATCCTGCAAGTCGAAAATTTGGTCAAGAGCTATGGCGACGTCCAAGCCGTTCGCGGCGTCAGCTTTTCCGTTGAAGAAGGAGAAGTTTTCGGCCTGCTCGGTCCCAACGGCGCTGGAAAAACCTCCACGGTTGAGATTCTAGAAGGCCTCCGTAGCCTCGATAGCGGCCGCGTCTCCGTCTGCGGCCTCGACCCGCAGCGCGATTCGACGGCACTCAAGCACGAAATCGGGGCCGCGCTCCAATCCACTTCACTTCCCGACAAACTTCGCGTCATGGAAGCTCTGCGGCTCTTCGCCAGCTTTTACAAACGCCGCCGCAATCCGGAAGATCTTCTGAAACGTTTCGGGCTCGAAGAAAAGCGCAATGCCTTTTACAGCCAGCTTTCGGGCGGCCAAAAACAGCGGCTGGCCCTCGCTATGGCCCTCGTCAACGATCCCAAAGTTCTCTTTTTTGACGAACCGACTGCCGGCCTCGACCCGCAAGTCCGCCGCGAAATCTACGACATCATCGAAGAGCTCAAGCGCGACAAAAAAACCATCGTCATGACTACGCATTACATCGAAGAAGCCGAGCGACTATGCGATCGCGTGGCTATCGTCGACCACGGCAAAGTCGTCGCGCTCGGGACGCCTCGCGAACTCAAAGCGCATTCCGGCGGCACCACGCGTATCGAAGTCCGCCTCTCCAAGCCCGAACCCGACGGCGGCCTCAAACAGCTGGAAGGCGTAGCCGACGCGCGCGAGGTGGATGGCGCGTACGTGATCCACTCCAAGCGCCCACCGCAGACCATCGTCGCGCTCGTCAAACATCTCGAAGCGCAGGGCAACGAACTTGTCAGCCTCGAAATTGCCTCTCCTTCGCTCGAAGACGTCTTCATTGAAATGACTGGAAGGAGGTTGCGCGATTGACAAACTTCGTGACACTCACCCGCATGCGCATTCAGCTCACGCTGCGCAATAAAATGTTTCTGTTCTTCAGCGTGATCATGCCGTTCGGCTTTTTCTTTCTCTATGCCGGAGTCTTTGCAAAAGGCGTGCCGCGCAACGTTCAGTATTTTCTGGGTCCGGTAATCGCTCTCACAGTAATGGGAAGCTTTTGGGGACTTAGCGCCGCCTTGGTCATGTTCCGCGAACAAGGTATCTTGCGGCGCTTCCACGTGAGCCCCGTTACTGCAAGCGACATGCTCGCCTCCAGCATCGTCGCCAATCTTGTACTTACGCTTCCCACTGTCATCGTCGAGATATTGTTTGCGCGCTTCATTTTTCATGTCACGGACTTTGGCAATTTCGTGTCGGCCTTTCTCCTAATAGGACTTGGCGCGATGTCCTTTGCTTCCCTGGGGTTGGTCGTCGCCAGCGTAACCAATACCATGCAGGAGACTCAGGTCATCAATCAGCTTATTTGGCTGCCTCTGATTTTTCTGTCCGGTGCGACCATTCCGCTTGCCCAGCTCCCGCTGGTCGTCCAGCGCGTGGGTCTCTTTCTTCCGGCCACGTATCTCGTCACCGAACTGCAGGATGCCATCTTCTGGTCGGCGGCGCCCTGGAGCCGGGATGTCTTGATAGCGCTAGGATCTCTTGTGTTTTGGGCCCTGCTGACCTTCTTCTTGTCTGTCCAGCTATTCCGGTGGGAGCCAGAATCCAAGATACCTCGGCGCGCAAAGTTCCTGGTCGCGGCTACGGCAATTCCATTTCTCCTTTTGGGCCTCTGGGAGAACAGTTCGAGCCGGACGATTTCAAAAGCGCAGGCCATGTTGGATTCTCTGAATGCGCCAGCGAAATCCGCTCCTGCGCCCGATCCGGCGAACCCGCCTGATTTGCCCAAGTGACGTGACGCCGCCACTCTGGCGCAAATACTACGCGCCAATTTGGTTTTTGCACTGGCTGCTACATTAAGTACACTTTATTGACGCTCCACGCCGCGTGCCGTATTCTGCGGATTCGAGCTACACCGCGAGTGGCGCCACTTAAAAGGACACCATCATGGAAATCCAAAAGACCGAAAAAATCTGGCACAACGGAAAATGGATCAACTGGGACGACGCCACGCTCCATGTCCTCTCCCACGTTGTGAGCTACGGCTCCGCGGTCTTCGAAGGCATTCGCTGCTACGACACCAAGCAAGGCCCGGCCATCTTCCGCCTTCGCGAGCACATGCAGCGCCTCCTCAACTCCGGCAAAATCTATCGCATGGACTTGCCCTATTCCCTCGACGATTTCTGCAACGCCGCCACCGAGTTGGTTCGCCTCAACAAAATGAGTTCCTGTTACGTCAAGCCCATCGTCCTCCGTGGCTATGGCGACGTCGGCGTGAATCCGCTGAACTCTCCCATTGATGTCTACATGGCCTGCTGGTTCTGGGGCGCGTATCTCGGGCCGGAAGCGCTCACTAAGGGCGTGGAGGTTGGCGTCAGCAGCTGGACCCGCATCGCTCCCAACACGCTGCCGGCCATGTCCAAAGCCGCCGCAAACTACATGAATTCGCAGCTCATCCGCATGGAAGCTGCTTTCAACGGCTACTCCGAAGGCATCGCTCTCGATTCGGGCGGCCACGTCAGCGAAGGCTCCGGCATGAACGTCTTTCTCGTGCATGACGGCACGCTCTACACGCCGCCGCTCGCCACGAGCATTCTGCCCGGCATCACACGCAACACTGTGATCTCCCTCGCCGAAGATCTGAACATCCCGGTCAAGGAAGCGGTCATCCCGCGCGAAATGCTGTACATCGTCGACGAACTCTTTTTCTGCGGCACCGCCGTCGAAATCACGCCAATCCGTTCCGTCGACAAAATCCAGGTCGGCAAAGGCGTCGCTGGCCCCGTCACCCGCAAACTCCAGGAAGAATTCTTCGCCATCACCAGCGGGACCAAACCCGATCGCCACAACTGGCTGACCCCGGTAAACACCCCGGTAGCCGCAACTTCGCGCTAATACCTTTGTAGCGGCCTTTCGACAAGCGCCGCGGCAAGATTTTTCGCAACATCGGCCGCATAACTTTGCGGTAAGACTGGCGTTTCTCTTTCCGTTCCAGCTAGAATCCTTTCCGGTCACCTTGAACATCTTTCGTTCCGCTGCCGGGAGGATCCCAGATGTACAACTTGCCTCAGAAGCTCACCGCTGAATTCGTCGGCACGTTTGCTCTGGTCTTCTTCGGCGCGGGAGCCCTCTGTGTGGATTGGTTTCCCCACGCATCGAACACACTCGGCCTTCTCGGCACTTCCCTGGCCTATGGCTTCGCCATGGCCATCATGGTTTGCGCCCTCGGCCACATTTCCGGCGGCCATTTCAACCCGGCCATCACCATCGGCTTCTGGGTAACCAAGAGGCTGAACACCATGGACACTGTCGCCTATTGGATTGCCCAACTCGCGGGAGCCACCGCCGCGGCATTCCTGCTAAAAGCCATCATCCCCGAGGATACCTGGCATGCCGTAGCCCTCGGCACGCCCATGTTCGCCCGCGATTTCACACGCCTCTCCGGCATGATTCTCGAAGGCGTCACCACGTTCTTCCTGGTCCTAACGTTCTTCGCCACCGCCGTAGATGAACGCTCGGCGTTCAAGCCCGTCGCAGGCTTTGCCATCGGCATCAGCATCGCGCTCGGCAGCATGATTGCTGCTCCATTCACCGGCGGAGCCCTGAATCCAGCCCGAGCCTTCGGCCCAGCCCTGGCCTCCTCCCACTGGCAAAATCACGGCATCTACTGGGTCGGCCCCCTGGCAGGCGGCTTCTTAGCAGGCTTCCTCTACGACTCCCTTTTCCTAAAAAAATCCTGACCTAAGCGCGCAGACTCCGCTGTAGGGACGCAATACATTGCGCCCCATTTTGCCCGGGCGTGCTGTTGCTGGCGCTTTTCCCGTCTCCTCTTGGCCTGTACCTTAGTTCAGGTGACTAGCGCGCAACCGGCCAGCGTACCTTTCTTGCCCGCCCCCATTTCCGATGCTAACGTCGCAAATTGGTCGTACTCTCGCGGAGCTCACACCGACATGGCAATCAGCATTGACGAACTTCTCCGGCGCGCCGTTGAAAACAAAGCCTCCGACTTGCACCTCAAAGTAGGCAACCACCCCTACCTCCGCGTCGATGGCCTCCTCGCCCCTCTCACCGACGTTCCTCGCATCACGCCAGAAGAAATGCTCTCCATGGCGTTCAGCATGATGACCAACCGCCAGAAGCAAAAGTTCAAGGAAACCGCCGAACTCGACATGGCCTACGGCGTCGCAGGCCTCGGCCGCTTCCGCGTCAACGTCTTCCAGCAGCGCGGCAACGTCGGCATGGTGCTCCGCGTCATCCCGACCAAAATCCGCACGATCGAAGAGCTGAATCTCCCGAACGTCGTCGGAAAAATTTGCGAAGAGCAGCGCGGCCTGGTCCTCGTAACAGGAACCACCGGTTCCGGCAAGTCCACCACGCTCGCCGCGATGATCGACCGCATCAACGCCAATCGTTCCGATCACCTCATCACCATCGAAGACCCCATCGAATTCCTGCACCGCGACAAGCGCAGCTTCATCAATCAGCGCGAAGTCGAAGTGGACACCGCCAACTTTTCCACCGCGTTGCGCGCCGCCCTTCGTCAAGATCCCGACGTCATCCTCGTCGGCGAAATGCGCGACCTCGAAACCATTTCCACCGCCCTGCTCGCCGCCGAAACCGGCCACATGGTTTTCTCCACTTTGCACACTCTCGACGCCACGGAAACCATTCAACGCATCATCGCCGTCTTCCCTCCGCCGGAGCAGAAACAAATTCGCTTGCAGCTCGCCGCCACACTCAAAGCCATCGTCTCCCAGCGCCTCGTCCGCCGCGCCGACGACAAAGGCCGCGTCCCCGCCGTCGAAGTCATGATCGCCACCGCCTACATCCGCGATTGCATCATCAACGCCGACAAAACCCGCCTCATCCACGACGCCATCGCCGCCGGCACCAGCCAATACGGCATGCAGACTTTCGATCAGTCGCTCTTCGATCTCTACACCAAGCAACTCATCACTCTCGAAGAAGCCCTGCTCCGCTCCACCAACCCGGACGAATTCCAGCTCCGCATCCAGGGCATCCGTTCCGCCGCCGACTCCGCTCGCGAAGAAATGGAACGCCAAATGGCCGACTTCGAACGCTTCGCCCGCAAATAACTTTCTTTCGCTACACTCTTGCGATGGGCTGGGGCTCTCGATGAAACCGATTTGGGCAACGCTCGTTTGTGGATTCCTCCTCTTGATTCCAGCATGGGTCGGACTCCATCTGTCTAACGTCTCAATGTTTTTGTCTCCCCTGCCTGCGTTGACGATTATTCCCGCTTTTCTTTTGGACGCCATGCATCTACAAAGCGCCGCCGTGGTGATACCCGTGGTTCTGTTCTTCGCCTGGAACCCTGGCCTTTTTCAGGGCGGTAACCTGATACCCAAAAGGACATACGTGTTATTCCTGATCGCGGCGGTCCTGAGCGTCATTTGGTTTATCGGAGGCTGGAAATATGGGTTGCAATACCAAGGTCCCACGTACACCCACCTCATTTGTGCGTTGAATGTAGCGTGGCTCGCGGGCCTTGGCGTATTCCTATTTCTCCGCCGAAAATCTGATCCTTCGTTTGCCTCTAATCTTGCTTTTCATCTGCTCTTCTTCGCTTGGCTGGGCTGGTATGCTTTTCCCTATCTCGGAGAGTTGCCTTAACATCGCCGCTTCCTTGTTTCCCTTTCGACTTTCAACTGTCGACTGTCGACTTCCTTTCCTCTATCCTTCCTCCATGTTCTCGAAGCCCCGCCAAGTCGAAACCGAGCTCTACGAAGCCGCCGTCCGCGCCCTCATGCGCCGCGCCTATTCCGTCTACGAAATGAAGCAGCTCCTCGGCCGCCGCACCGAAGACGACAAGCTCCTCCGCACCGTCATGGACCGCCTCAAGCGCGCCAAAATGATCGACGACGACCGCTTCGCCAAACAATTCGCCCGCCAGCGCACGGAAATCCGCCGCCAGGGCAAGTTCCGCATCGCCCGCGACCTGCGCGCCCGCGGCGTCCCAGACCGTCACATCGAAGCCGCCCTCGCAGAAACCGCCAAAGAGACCGACGAAGCCGCGATCGTCCGCCAGCGCATCGATCGCAAACTCCGCTCCTTCCGCGGCGAAATCACCGAAAACAAAATGGCCTCCGTGTACCGCAGCCTCCTTCGCGCCGGTTTTTCCGCCGACGTAGTCCGCCGCGAACTAAAATCCCTAACGCGCGAAGAGGTCCCCGAAGTAGAGACTCAAACCGAAGACTAAGCAGAGTCTGCGTAGCGCCGGCATCTTGCCGGCTTCCGAGTCGCGCCCCAAACTCCGAACTGGCACTTCGTACAGTACCCCTTAAGAACTGCCTGTACCTTGGGCCGTTTGCCGTTCCACCTCACAAGCTTGATAACAGTAACGGGGGCCCGGTGCGTGCCGGGCCGAGGAGGGGCTATGTCTTCTAAACGGATTCTTTTGCTTGTGGGAGGCTGCTTGCTTGCAGCCGCTGGCGCTCGGGCTGACGACTTGGGCTACGTGGATTGCTCCAGCCATTCCGACGACACGCCGGTCTTCACCAAAGCGCGCAAGAGCCCCGATCAGGTGGCCACGGTCGCCTGCGGCGAGCGCTTCACGGTTTTGCTGAACGGCTTCATCTTCTCGCGCATTGAAACGAAAGACGGAAAGATCGGCTACATCTATTCGAACTACATCTCCGTCGACCGCGGCGCGACCGCGGCATCCATCCGCCAGCCTGACACCGGCAAGATGGTCGAGGCGACCTCTAAGGTCGTGATCCCCGGCGACAAACCGGCGCAACCAAAGCCCGCGCCGGCACGCGTAGCGGCAACGCAAACCGGCTCTTTTCCGCAGCCGGCCCAGCCCGCTGTAGCAGCAACCGCGCCGGCCTCACCTGACACCGCGACGGCAGCGACAGCCACGGTTGCATCCACAACTCCCACAACGAATTCAGCGCCAGCACAACCGGCTTCTGAAGCCCCCGTGCAAACTCAGACGGCAGCAGTTCAACCAGCGCAAACGGAAGTTGTGATTTCCGCGCCGTCCACCGCAACTCCCGCAGCTACGGCTCCGGCATCCACATCTGCAACTGACCCGTCGGCGGCAAGTGCCCCAGAAACTCCAGCGAAAGCAGAGGAAGCGCAACCAGCAGCGGCGCAGCCTCAACCAGCACCCGCCCCGGATCCCGTCACACCCGCAGTCCATGACGCCCGAGTCCGCGAAAGCTGGGAGAAACCCAATCCGGGCGCACGCAAACCCTTCGCCATCGAACTTTATGGCGGCTACGCCTTCACGCGCTTTTCCAATGGAAATCCCGCGAGCAATTTCAACGGCGCCTTGGGCGCATTCGCCTGGAACTTCAAGCCCTGGCTGCAACTCACAGGTGACAGCACCTACAGCTACGCAAGCATCAGCGGCACTAAAAATGTCCTCTACGGAAATCACTACGGTCCGCGCTATTTCATCCGCAGGCCCAACCGCTGGAACCTAACCCCGTTCGTCGAAGGTTTGGTCGGCGGAACGCGCGCTGACACCACCGTATCCGGCCCCGGCGGTTACACCACTTCCGCCAACTGCATCTCCTACAAAGTAGGCGGCGGCATAGACATGCACACCTCGCGGCACATTGAAGTCCGCCTGCTCGATGTGGACTATTACAGGACCGCCTTCGGCACAAACCTCCACCAAAACAATTACTGGATTTCCTCCGGCATCGTTCTCCAGCTCTTCGGTGGCGGCCGCGAGTAACGCGGTTCTCGCCAAGTCTTTCCCTAAATAACCACGGCTCAGGATGATTCCATCCTGAGCCGCTTCGTTTCTCCCCCGCCTGTTCGTGAAGCTTCCTAAGCCTTGCGCTCTTCGAACAATCCGCCATAAACGAGCCCCGCCAATATTCCACCGAGGATTGGCGCGACCCAGAAAAGCCAAAGCTGCTGCAAGGCCCAACCGCCGACGAAGACCGCAGGAGCGGTGCTGCGGGCTGGATTGACCGACAGGTTGGTGATCGGAATTCCAATCAGGTGAATGAGCGTCAACGTCAGACCAATGGCAATGCCTGCAAAGCCTGTGATTGCCCGATGGTCGGTTGCCCCGTGAATAATGAAAACGAAGATGAACGTGAGCACCACTTCAGCCACGAAGCAGGCCAGCAACGAATAGCCGCCCGGCGAATGCGCGCCATAACCATTTGAAGCAAACCCACCGGCCAGCGAGAAACCTTCTTTGCCACTGGCGATGATGTAGAGAACGCCGCTGGCAGCCAGCCCGCCCAGGACTTGCGCAATGATGTACGGAATCACTTCCGAGAAAGGAAATCGCTTGCCGACCGCCAACCCGATGGAAATGGCCGGATTCAGATGGCATCCGGAAATATGGCCAACGGCGTAAGCCATCGTCAAGACAGTAAGTCCAAAAGCAAACGCCACGCCAAGAAAGCCAATCCCAAGTCCCGGAAACGCCGCGTCCAGCACCGCCGCGCCGCATCCTCCAAACACCAGCCAAAATGTCCCGATGAACTCCGCTGCAAGCTTTTTTGAGAGTGGCATCGTACGATTCCTTTCGAGTCGAATGTTAAACCAAGGGATGAAGAGGTCGTAACGACAGTGATTACAGGCGGGCGAATCCTATCCGATACCAAGAGGCAAAACAAGCTAACTCCCCCGCCGCCCTTGCCATCGCCCCCTTTGTAGGGGCACGATTCATCGTGCCCCTCTGTAAACTTCGCCCCGACCTCCACCACGAAGCGCCATTCGATCGAACCCGCCCCCCTGATCGGTATCGCCACAACAAAAAAGGGCACGATGAATCGTGCCCCTACAAAAACGGTGATGTATTATCTTTCTATTATTATATCATGTGGTTTATGTCCGACGTTCAGGGCCACCGCCGCTCGATTCGCCTGCCCGGTCGCGATTACTCCTGGCCTGATACATATTTCATAACCATCTGCACGGCGGAACGAAAACCGCTCCTGGGCCGAATCGAAAACGGAGCAATGCGCCAAAATGTCCTTGGCCGTCTGGTCCGGACAAATTGGATGAAGATTCCGCGCGAATTTGCAGCCGTTGAGCTGGACACGTTCGTAGTAATGCCGAACCACGTCCACGGCATTATTCAGCTGCATCGCAGAGTGGCGCCCGATGAGCCGCAATATAGGCTCGCCCAATTTGCTAAGCCGCAGCTTGCCTCAATCAGCTGGATCGTTCGCGCATTCAAAGCGACAGTAACCCGCGAAGCCCGTCAAATCCTGCGACGCCCCAAGTTGGCGGTCTGGCAAAGAAATTATTTCGAACGAATCGTCCGCGACACACACGAATACAAAGAAATCCATCGCTACATCCAAGACAATCCCAAGAATTGGGACCAGGACAAAGACAACCTGGCTCATAACCATAACCCGAACTTGTGGGGCACGATTCATCGTGCCCCTCTGTAAACTTCGCCCCGACCTCCACCACGAAGCGCCATTCGATCGAACCCGCCCCCTGATCGGTATCGCCACAACAAAAAAGGGCACGATGAATCGTGCCCCTACAATTGCCGGTGTGGCCTGCGCTCTGCGATAATCGCTCTATTCATCCCACGCAAAGATCGAGGCTGACGTGACCGGCGACGATTCCACCAAGAAATTCATGAGCGGCAACGAGATCCGCGAAATGTTCCTGCGCTTTTTCGAGAGCAAAGGCCACCGCCGCGTCCGCAGCTCCTCGCTCGTCCCCCACGGCGACCCCACGCTCCTCTTCACCAATGCAGGCATGAACCAGTTCAAAGACGTCTTCCTCGGCCTCGAAAAGCGCGACTACAACAAAGCCACCACCGCACAGAAATGCGTGCGCGCCGGCGGCAAGCACAACGACCTCGAAAATGTCGGCTTCACCAAACGCCATCACACCTTCTTCGAAATGATGGGCAATTTTTCCTTCGGCGATTATTTCAAAGAAAAAGCCATCCCTTACGCCTGGGAACTGGTCACCTCGCCCGAGTGGTACGGCATCGCCAAAGAAAAGCTTTACGTAACCGTTTTCGGCGGCGCCGAAGTTGCCCCCGGCACAACGCTCGGCGTCGATGAAGAAGCCCGCGACATCTGGCTCAAGGAAAACATTCCCGCCGAGCGCATCGTCCCCATCCCCGGCCTCAAAGATAATTTCTGGGCCATGGGTGACACCGGCCCCTGTGGCCCCTGCAGCGAAATTTTCTACGACATGGGCGTCGAAGCCTCCGAAGAAGGCCACGTAGGCGATAAGGAGTGCAAGTTCCCCTGCGACTGCGGCCGCTATGTAGAAATCTGGAACCTCGTCTTCATGCAATTCAACCGCGACGCCAGCGGCGCGTTGACTCCGTTACCAAAACCTTGCGTAGACACCGGCATGGGCCTGGAACGCACAGCCGCGGTTCTTCAAGGCTTCATCTCCAACTACGACACCGACCTGTTCAGGCCATTGATGTCGGAAGCTGCGAGACTCTGCGGTGTCGATCTAAGTCGGGAAGAAAATCTAGAAGAGGGTAAAGGCGGCGCCGCGTCGTTGCGAGTGATTGCCGATCACGCGCGGGCAACTGCCTTTCTTATCGCCGACGGCGTATTCCCATCAAACGAGGGCCGAGGCTTTGTTCTCCGCAAGATCATGCGCCGAGCCAGCCGCCACGCCCGTCTCTTCAATCTTCACGCCCATTTTCTATGGGAGATGACCGATAAGGTCGTTGAGCTTTTCGGTGGCTTCTATCCGGAGCTCGAAGAGAGGCGGAGGCTTATAGAACGTACAGTCCGAGCTGAAGGCAATCGTTTCTTTCGGACCGTGGAAGCCGGGCTGAGTAAGCTCGACGAAGACCTAAAACAGATTCCATCTTCCGGCCAGCAGCAAAGTCGAACGTATTCGGGGGCAAAGGCCTTCAGGCTTTATGACACTTATGGATTGCCATTGGACTTCATCGTTGACGCCACACGGGATCTTGGTATCGAGTTTGACCTCACCGAATTCGAGAGGGCAATGGAGGAGCAGAGGACAAAGGCGCGGGCATCGTGGAAAGGCGGTGGCGGCAAGGAGGCGGTGAGCCCGGCGTACGCAAAGATTGCGGAAACGTTCAAAACTGAGAAGGATTTTTATCAGGCGACTTCGACGAAGGACGTGCAAATTGAAGCGATCTTAAGTAAGGCCGGCCCGGTCAGCGAGTTGAAACCTGGCGAATCGGGCGAAGTGGTGCTCGACCGCACCGCAATTTACGCCGAGTCGGGCGGCCAGATGGCCGATACCGGCGCGTTCTACGACAACTCGGGAGCGCTACTCCTCGCCGAAGTGACTGGCGCGTACTACCCCGTCGCGGGGCTTGTCGCGCATCGCGTAAACGCGAAGGAAACTTTGCACCTCGGAGACCGCGTCTCCGTTGTCGCCGACGCGGAGCGCCGCGCACGAATAATTCGCAATCACACGGGCACGCACCTTGTACACGCAGCACTTCGTAACATACTCGGAACCCACGTAAAACAAGCCGGCTCGCTGAACGCTCCCGACCGCCTGCGCTTCGACTTTTCCCACTTTGCGCACGTCGATGCCGAGGAGCTGAAAGACATCGAGCAGCAAGTCAACGACGAGATTCGCTACAACACGCAAATCGAGACGAACATCAGTTCGCTGGAGGAAGCTCTGGCGTCAGGCGCGCTAGCGTTCTTTGGCGACAAGTACCCGGAAAGCAACGTCCGGGTAGTCACGATTCCCGACGAAAGGTCGCCAAGGGGCTTCTATTCCAAGGAGTTATGCGGCGGCACGCACGTCCACCGCATCGGCGATATCGGCGTCCTGAAGATCGTCGGCGAAGGCTCGGTCGCCGCAGGCGTCCGCCGCATCGAAGCAGTCACCGGGATGGGGGCTTTGGAGCATTACCAGAAACAGGCGCAGACGCTTTCGTATTTAACCGGACGATTAAATACGAGCGAGGAAGCCCTAGCCGAAACCATTGAAAAAATTGCACTTACCGTAAAGTCGCTGGAAAAAGAGCTCGAAAATCAGCGTCGCAAGGGTGCATTGAGCCAACTGGACGAACTTGCTGGCCAGGTTCAGAACATCAAGGGAATCAAGGTGATAGCGGCAGAAGTGACCGGAACGGATAAGGAAGTTCTAAGGCAATTGGTGGACTCTCTCAGACAAAAAATTGGGTCGGGGGTGGTGGTCCTGGGGATGGCTGAGGACGGGAAAGTGGCCCTGATCGCCGGGGTGACCAAGGACCTCACCGCTAAAGTCCATGCTGGCAAGCTGATACAGACACTGGCCAAAATGGTGGGCGGATCCGGGGGCGGAAGACCGGATTTGGCGGAGGCTGGCGGAAAGGACACATCGGCGCTAAAAAGTACCCTTAGTTCTATCCCGTCGCTTCTCGACCCGTTGCTATAATTTTGGCTGTAGCGCCAGGAAGCGTGTCCTGCGGGAGACACTTGCGCGGGTGTAGGCAAAAGCGCGAGGATAGCCAGCGGAAAGCATGCTTCGCAAGACGAGTCGGCTCTTGCGGCGGAAAGGCGCACAGGCTGAATCCTGTGCCACCCGGAAGCCATAGAAACGAAAGGGCCGCCCCGAACACGTTCTGTGATAAGAAATGGCATCACCGTTGCACGGCCTTCCCTGAGGCATGATGGTTAAACGCACTGGTCAAAGAATGGCTCAACGCACTGCACTAACGGCTTGCATCTCACTGGGAGCACTCGCTTTGTGTGCGGCTTCTTACGCACCCACGGCGAACGCTCAGATTGCCAGGAGTGTAGATCAGACCGGGCGGGAAATGTTTGTAAACGCCGAGCAGCCGGTTACTGTAAAGCTGGCGTCCGCCAAGTCGCGTAAAACCATCTATCTACCTGCTGAATCTACCTTTATGGGCGCGAGCCGCCCGGCTATGAGCATTGACCGGGATGGCGTGGAAAAGCTGGTAAAGGAAGCGGCCGAAAGGCATAACGTGGACCCGGCTTTGGTCCGCGCGGTGATTCAAACGGAATCGAACTGGAATCCATCGGCGGTATCCCGCAAGGGAGCTGGCGGATTGATGCAGCTGATTCCCACGACCGCACAACGGTACGGTGCAAATGACGTGTTCAATCCGCAACAGAATATCGACGCCGGGGTTAGACATCTCAAGTGGCTGCTGGAACGATACAATGGCAACCTCGATCTGGCATTGGCGGCGTACAATGCGGGTGAGGGGGCTGTTGATCGGGCTCACGGCATCCCAGCGTTCCGGGAAACCCGGGACTACGTGCAGAGAGTACAGGATGCATATTTCAAGCCTGGATCGGGGCGTCTTGAGAGCGCGTTTTCCAATCCGCGCGCCATCCACAGAGAAGCTGACCCCGACGGCCGCATTATTTTCCGGAACGATTAGGATAGGCCAAGCGGCAGAGTGCCGACGAATTGAAAGAGGGCACGATGTATCGTGCCCCTAGAAGATTTCCTTTGTAAGATAGAGCAGGCGCATATGTTGGGGGGCCAAATAATTTTCAACAGAACGTTCGCCCGGCTTTCGCCAGTTTTTGTAGCGCTTGGGATTGCTGTGCTGGGCAGCTGTGGATTTTCGTCCGCTTGTTTTGCAAAAGCTGCCGACACCACCTCGGCCAGCGCGGTGAAGCGTGAGGCTGCGGGGGCGCAGTTTGCACGGGCGGAAGAGCAGCGCGCGAATCTGAACAACAGGCCCCCGGAAAAACGGACCCTCGCGGAGTACAAACAGGTTGTCACGAGCTACCGGCGGGTTTACCTGATTACGCCGCGGGCCGCGGAAGTCGTGGATTCCCTTCTTTGCGTGGCCGAGCTTTATACCGAGATGGGCGACCGCTTTGGGCGGAGCTACTACCAGTCGGCGGTTGATTCTTTCCAGTTTCTCATCCACGAATATCCCTCGGGCAAATACAGCCAGGATGCGATGCTACGCATCGGGAAGCTGCAACGCGAACAGCTTGGCGATTACGCTTCGGCGAACAAAACCTTCGAAGATTTTTTGAAGAAGTATCCGCATTCGACGCGGAAACGCGAAGCGCAGGAAGCTCTGGCGGAGTTGGCGCTGTTGCAACACAGCGATGCGCCCGAGCCGCCGACAAATGCGCCTGCAAGTGCGCCTGCTGTGGCGGCTTCGCCGATTGTCAAGTCCGAAGGACCGGTGGAAGTTCCTGGGCCCGTTCAGGGAGGAACTGTGGCTACGGGGCGCAGCGCTTCGGAGGGTGCGCCGCGGATCCGGAGAATCAGCATAAACGTGAATAACGAAGCGACGCGCGTGATCATTGACCTTGAGGATACCGTGCAGTACACCTCCGCGCGGATTATGCACCCGGACCGGATATTCTTCGATTTGCATTCGGCGCGGTTGACGCCTGAAGTGGCGCGCGGGAACGTGCAGGTTGCGGGAGGGCTGCTGACGGGAGTGCGGGTGGCGCAGAACCAGGCGGGCGTAGTTCGGGTCGTGCTGGACGTGAACGGCGTGAAAGATTATGCGGCGTCGCTGCTGAGCAACCCGCCGCAGCTCGTGATTTTCCTGTACTCGAGCAATCGAGGCGGGACGACCATGCGCGCGGGAAAGTCGAAGAGCCCACAACCGCAGGGTGAGGCGGATGAACCGGCTGGGGATGCTGGAAACCCATCGGGCAATTCCGGAAATGTGAAGTCCGTTTCTGCAAAGAATCCGCCGGTGGATCCGGGAGCTTCGCCTGCCCCTGATTCGCCGAAAAACGCAAATTCCGGGGCTCGGAATTCTCGCGGGAATCAGCTGAGTTCGTCGAATGCGAAGCCCGATTTGATTCGGCCTAGCACTACTCCTCAGCCTACGCGGAGCGGGCAGTCTACTCTGACCCGTGCGCTTGGCTTGAAGATTGGGCGCATCGTGATTGATGCGGGGCACGGCGGGCATGACACCGGAACCATCGGGCCGACCGGATTGATGGAAAAGGATTTGTGCCTGGACGTGGCGCTGCGATTAGGGAAGATCATTGAGCAGAAGCTGCCTGGAGCGGACATCGTGTACACGCGGTCGGATGACACGTTTATTCCGCTGGAAGAGCGCACGAACATTGCGAACCAGGCGAAGGCGGACCTGTTTATTTCGATTCATGCGAATTCGAGCCAGGATCATGCGGCGCGCGGCGTCGAGACGTACTATTTGAATTTGAAGGGGTCGCCGGAAGCGATGGAAGTGGCCGCGCGGGAAAATGCGTCTTCGGATCAGGGAGTGCATGACCTGGAAGACCTGGTGAAGAAGATCGCGCGGAACGAAAAGATTGATGAATCGAAGGAGTTTGCGGAGGATATTCAGGACTCGCTGGCCAAACGGATGCAGAAGAGCAGCAATACGGTGAAAAATCGCGGGGTGCGCAAGGCGCCGTTTGTGGTGCTGATTGGCGCTGACATGCCTTCGATCCTGACGGAGATTTCGTTTCTCAGCAATCCTGCCGACGAGAAGCTGTTGAAACAGCCGGAATACCGGCAGAAGGTGGCAGAAGGACTTTTTCAGGGCGTTTCGAGCTACCTGCAGAGTATGAATAGCGTTACGCTGAATATGAACGGGAAGAGCGCTTCCAGCCGCCCTGCGGCCCCTCCAGTTGAACAATCCAGGAACCAACGGTAAGCTGTTGGTGTCTAAAGAATGCAAGGGATGCGGCGACTAATCCTTCTCGTTTGCGGCTTTGCGCTGTTCAGCGCGACGTCGCTCTGCGCCCAACAGCTTCTTCCCGGTCATTTCTCGTCATGGGAATCAGGAAGCCATCCACCGCTCATCATGTGGCCGCGAAGCCCGGAGGCCGAGAAGATTGATGGACATCCCGAGTATACGAAGATGCTCGTCGAAAGCGGGGTTACTCAGGTCGAAGAGCATTACTACGGAGAAGGCAGCGCCGGGATAGCCATCCGAGTATTCAAGCTCCGGGACCCCAGCAGCGCGTATGAGGTATACACAAGCCTACTGAAGCCCGGAATGGTGCCGACGAATCTCGGGCAGGCCGCTGCATTCGATAAAGATGGCGTCCTAATTCTTGAAGGAAGATTGGTGTTGCGTTCAACAGCCAATGTTTCCAAAGGGGATTTGAGCGCGCTGCTCAAGACAATTGAAGCGAAGAGCGAAAAAGGCCCGCTTCCCCCGATTCGGATGTATCTTCCAGCTGCGGGACGCTTGCTAGGTTCGGAACGTTATGCGCTGGGACTGGAAGCGTTTCGCGCGGCGCTGGACACGCTTGGTGAGTCTGAGATGGGCGGTCTGGTCCGGGCCGCAGGATTTTCGGATAACGTGGAAGCGATGATGGCGCGGTACTCCGGTCGAGGCAATGGGAGCGGGGTTTTGCTGCTTCTGGAATATCCCACGCCGAATCTGGCGGAGCAATATATTCACCACCTGGATGAAGTGCTGACGGCTCAGGCAAAAGCGAAGGGCACGACGATTGAGCGGAAAGGGTCTGTGCTGTCGCTGGTTTTGTCGCCCAGCTCGCCGGAGTTTGCGAAGAGTTTGCGGGAATCGGTTGATTATGAGACCAAAGTAACCTGGAACGAGGCCAGCCAGACGGCGACTGATCCCCCGATTACTAGCACTTTGGTAAAGATCATCCAGGGCACGGGCGTATTCATGATGGCGGCAATCGCGCTGGGTGTGGCGTTTGGCGGAGTGCGGGTGATTACGAAAAGATTTTTTCCTGGAAAAGTGTTTGACCGGCCGGAGCAGATGGAAGTGCTGCAATTGGGATTGTCCGGCAAGCGGATTGATCCTTCCGATTTTTACTGAGTTTCTACGACGGGCTGAACTATTCCAGAGGCAGCCATTCGAACGGAAACAGCTTCCCGGCGACTGTAGGGTCCAATTTCAGTCCAATCAGCTCCATAGCTCGCGCCAGGGCCGGGTCCTTGCCCTCGGCCAGATCCTGTGCAGTCGGCAAGATCACTTCGTCGGGTGTAACGCCCGTCTTCTCGAGACTCTTTCCATCCGTCATGAGGAGATTCGCTTCAGTAACTGAAGCCGAATAGAAAACCGCAATGTCCACCGCGCCTGCCTGGAACTCGTATCGCAGCGATTCCATGACGCTCCCCGAACTACGATCGCCGACGATCTTCCCTCGATGCTCAAGTTGGATCACCCGTGCAAACAACTCCGCCGCTGAAGCCGAGCCACTATCCACCAGGACGACCAGGTCACCTGTGAAGGCTGAGTTGCCGCGTGACTTGGCGACCAGGACCTTTTCGCCTTTACGCGTCACTCGTTCACCCAGTTTCACATCGTGGTCAAACACATTTCCGATTAGCCTGTTTAGCGTAATTACGTATCCACCGGAATTGTCGCGCAGATCCAGGATGAGCGCTTTGTGCTTCCGCGCTATGCTCATAAGGTGATCCACTTCGCCCTCCGTTTGGATGAAGGCCGGCATCTTCCAGATCATCACATCGCCTTGCTCCACGTAGCGGCTTCGTAACAGATGCATCTCCTTATCCTGCTCAAAGATCACGTTATAGATATCGTTGTCCACACCATGCGACAGCGTCATATCTTTTAAGCGTTTTCCCTGAACATATTTTGTCAGCACCTGCTCCTTGCGAACAGTTCCTGAGGGGCTCCGCAAAGTGAAATCGCTGGCCGGCTTCGGCGCCAGTTCGTTCAGGAAGTAGTCAAGCTGCCAGAGGTCTTTGCGGTTCACGCCGTATCCGTCGAGCGAGACGACTTGATCGCCGATATGCAGCTTTGCCGAGGCATCGGTTTCAGGACGAATCTCCGTGATGTAACAGGCATCGCCGACTATCTGCATTCTGTATCCGTACTCCGTTCGGTAGCTTCGGCGTGGGGGAATGAAAAACGTATGTGAGTCATCAAACCCGGACATAAACGCTGCGATCGTGCGATAGGAATCTCCCAGTGTTTCCGCCTTTTCCAGGCGCTCTTTGAAAGCTTGGTATCTCGCCTCAAGATCGACACCGTGAAACGCGGGGTCGTAATAGTTCTTCTTCAGGGCCTCCCGCATGTCGGCAAGCATCGCCTTGGCACGCTCTCGATCTTTCGGCAAAATCTTGTCGCTCTGCGCGTTGACGCTCGCGCAAAAAGGGCAATACACCAGGCTGGCGAACGCCAAGAGGCCGGCGCAAATTATCGCGATTCTTTTTTCCATTGGTAACCCAACCTCCTTCCACTTTTAAGGAAATTGCTGATTTTATAACCCAATAGAGCCCGACACTCAAGTGCTCGTACAGTGAATGTTTACCGGACCTTGTGCAGTAATGCGGTTACCGATAAGCGCGTTCCCGGGAGCAAACTGTCACTTGGCGCTGTCCCTTGGATACGATCATAAGTGTGTCGGAGTAGTAGGTTTTTCGAACTTCCCAATACTCAAAGTGGGAGCCCCGGCTCCATCCAGGATGCGCTGCCCAAAATGCCAATTCGATCATGAATTGCAGACGATCGACTGTCTGAAGTGCGGAATTGTCTTTTCGCGTTACAAGGCGCCGACGGACGCGGGAGAAACTGTTGAGCAAGGCGAGAGCGCTGGACGAACGTTGCCGACTGCGCCGTTGCCTTCCTCCGCGAGCGCTCCGCCCACCGCAAGCGCCGCTCTTTCCGCGACTGCGCTCCCTGAAATAACCGAACCTCTTGTCGACCGAACCAGTGCTTTTAGAGAATTGAAGTATCGGGCGCTTGCTCTGCCCTTGGCATTGCTTTTTGCGTGGCTGGTGACCAGCACGGGACTTCGCATAGTGGCTGGCATGCTCGCGATGGTTGTCCACGAGAGCGGACACGCCATCACCGCATGGCTCACGGGCCGCTGGGCAGTGCCTTTGCTTTGGGTCACCATGCACGGCGACGAGCGGTCCTGGTCAGTCGTTCTCATTCTCACGTCCGTCATCCTCTTTGGGGGATATCTGGCTTGGAGGATGGAGCGGTGGGGATGGGTTTGCATCGCAGGGGCGGTGCTCATCGTGCAACTCATTTTCTTAAGCTTGCCTAATCCGGGAGCGCTGATCGTTTTTGGCGGGGATGGCGGCGCATTGGTACTGGCCACAATTCTGATGGCAACGTTTTATGCTCCGAGGGAAAGTGCCCTTTATCGAAGTTGGGGATTACGCTGGGGATTGCTGGTTTACGGAGCGCTAGCCTTCCTGCACGTTTTTCGCACGTGGTCCGGGCCTATGGAAAACCTCCCTTTCGGGGAGATCGAGGGAGTGAACCTCTCTGACCCCAGCCTGCTGACCGAAATGTATGGGTGGTCCGTTCTGCAATTGGTGGATCGCTACGTCCGGCTAGGCACAGTCTGCCTTGTGGTCCTTCTCGCGTTGTACGTTTGGGGATTGCTATCCGCCTATCTGGAAACTAGGCTCCCGGCGCCGCAAGGGGAACGGGCACAAGCGAGCCGATTGCCACGGTCAGCGGCATCCTGACACTGCGGCGTAGGGCGCCAAACTACAATTTTCCTGAAAATATAACCAGACTGGAGTTTTAGCGTCTAACTGGGAACGGTTGTTTTGTGCCTTGGTGGGGGCGCTTGGGTGTCGTAAAATCGACTGGTTACGTAGGCGGGGATAAACCTTTTCATGTCAGGTTCCAATAAGATTAACGTGTCTAGGCAGCGGACTGCTTTGATTCTTGCGGCGGGGTTTGCTGCGTTTTGTGGTGTCGGATGCGGGCAGAAGACGGCTGCGGGTGGGCCTGGGGCTGGCGGGCCGATGGCTATGCCGGTGCAGGTTGTGGTGGCGCAGTCAGTGCGGATACCGGAGACGACCGAGTATTTATCGGTGTTGAAGTCGCGCCAGTCGGCGGTGATCAATCCGCAGGTGGAAGGTCAGGTTACCAAGATATTTGTGAAATCGGGCGATGAGGTGAATGCGGGGACGCCTCTGCTGCAGATTGATCCTTTGAAGCAGGAGGCTACGCTGAGCAGCCAGCAGGCTACACTTGCGGCGCAGGAGGCCAACCTGCGGCTGGCAAAGGTTTCCTTGGAGCGAGCGCAGAAATTGTTTGCGGCGGGCGTGATCAGCAAGCAGGAGTTTGACAACGCGCAGTCGATGTATGACGCGGCGGAAGCGCAGGTGAAGGCGCTGGAGCAGCAGGTGGAGCAGCAGAAAGTGGAATTGCACTATTACAAAGTGAGCGCGGTTGCCGATGGGATTGTCGGAGACATACCTGTGCATGTCGGAGACCGCGTGACAGTTTCTACCCTTTTGACGACGATTAATTTGCCCGGTGCGCTGGAGGCTTACATTTACGTGCCTGCTGACCGGGCAAAGGATTTGAAGCTGGGGTTGCCGGTGCGGTTGCTGGATGAGAATGGGAATTCGGTGTCGGACACGCGGATTACCTTTGTTTCGCCGCAAGTCGAAACGGATACGCAGACGGTTCTGGCGAAGGCGGCGGTGGAAAACCCGAAAGACAAATTGCGGATTGCGCAGCAGGTGCGGGCACAGGTGACGTGGGGATCGCATGATGGGCCGGTGGTTCCGGTGCTTGCGATTAGCCGGATTAACGGGCAGGCGTTTGTGTTTGTGGCCGCGAAAGAGGGCAACGGGACGGTGGCGCGGCAGAAGCTTTTGAAGTTGGGCGACACAGTGGGAGATGACTACTCGGTGGTAGATGGGTTGAAGGCGGGCGACCACATTATTGTTTCTGGAACGCAATTTCTCCTGGATGGGGCGCCGGTCGCGGAGATGATTCAGAAAGACGCCAAGCAAGGCGACGGCAAGAATGCCGCAGCGCGTTGATGAACGCGGCGGAATTTAGAGTGGTGGCGAAGAAAAGCGGCGGCTGGGCTGCCGCACTCCACATAGTCTCGGACTTCATGCGCGATTTGCTTTACATCCAAGATAAGGCGGACACCGGCTTTGTTTGTTGATTTTTTTATACGGCGGCCGGTGTTTGCGACGGTTTGCGCGCTGATGATTATTCTCGCAGGCGCGATTTCCATTCCTACATTGCCCATCGCGCAGTTTCCGGACTTGGCGCCGCCGCAGGTGCTGGTGAACAGCGCTTATATCGGTGCCAACGCGCAGACAGTGGAATCGGCAGTGACAATTCCGCTGGAGCAGGCCATCAACGGCGTGCCGGGGATGAAGTACATCACGTCGACGAGCAGCAACAGCGGGACGAGCACGATTACCGTTACCTTTGACGTTTCGCGCGACGTGGACCTGGCTTCGGTGGACGTTCAGAATCGCGTGAGCCAGGCGCTGGGCAGACTGCCCAACGAAGTGAAGAATACGGGCGTCATTATTACCAAGCAGGCCAGCGGATTTGTGTTTGGCGCCGGCGTTTACACGGAGCACAACGAGTACGACAGCCTTTTTCTGAGCAACTACATTGACGTCTACGTGCGCGACGCGTTGAAGCGCGTGCCGGGAGTGAATGACGCGTTTATTTTTGGCGAGCGGAAGTATGCGATGCGGCTGTGGCTTGATCCGGCGAAGATGGCCCAGCGCGCGCTGACCGCGACGACGGTGATCAACGCGTTGACCGAGCAGAACGTGCAGGTGGCCGCGGGACAGCTTGGGCAGCCGCCGAACGCGGGAGAGCAGGCATTCCAGATCAGCGTGAGAGCCGTGGGACGGCTGACGAGTCCGGCGGAATTTGAAAATATTATCTTGAAGACCGGGACGGATGGGACGCTGGT
>Ga0209655_10000021_pt1 | contig 54183 bp, 52 predicted proteins | sample BogFormECP03_OM2_FD_188236 | JGI IMG/M metagenome (GOLD analysis project Ga0209655, IMG submission 188236) | Bog forest soil microbial communities from Calvert Island, British Columbia, Canada - ECP03_OM2 (SPAdes) (version 2) | ecosystem: Environmental > Aquatic > Freshwater > Wetlands > Bog ...
ACCGGACGTGTACCTCAGTTCGGCGGTTTTGCAGATTCTTTCCATTTTGCCGTTTCATTGAATCAGTAAGTTACGCACCATCAATCCCCAGAGGGGTTCGACTCCCACCCCGGGCCCACTCTTTCTTATTGAGCATGAACGAGTTGTGGGTCCACCCCTTGGCGTCTGTCCTACCCGTAGCGTGCGCGCCGGATGGTGAAACAATTTGGGTACAATAAGGGGACGATAAGAAATGACCTACGGTACCTTGGTGTATCAAGTGATGTCCGCCGACACCGTTTGATATCAATCGATTACATAACAATGCTGCTCTGTCGCGGCAGAGGTCGCGAGTTCGAGTCTCGTCGTCCCCGCCATTCTTTCCAAAAGACGTACGTCGAGTTCGGAGAGGCTGGCGATTTTACTTGCGCCAGGAAATTATGGGCGCTTGTAACTCGCAGAGAGTCCACGGTTTCGTGGCGCCCCAGCCACAAATGGTGTAACTTCTGTTGGCCAGCCTGCAACTAATGGTATCCATGGAGAGGACAATGCATATCTCGAAGATTTCCGGCCACTTATGTGCCGCGGCGCTGGCTTTATTGGCGACGATTCTTACGCTCACCGTTCCGCACGTCTCGGCCCAGTCCCCCTCTCAGAATCCAGTCCCGGCTGGGCATGAGGGCATGGATATGTCCATGCCGATGGCCGACCAGGCGCCAATGGACCCCGCGCACATGGCCAAGCTGGTGGAAGACAAAAAAGAGAGTGAGTTCAACCATCATCTTGCGGGAGTGCTAGTCATTGTCGCGGCTCTTTTTCTGCTTGGTGAAGAAACTTTGCGGCGGCGCTGGCCCTTCGTGCGATTCGCCTGGCCTGCCTGTTTTTTGCTGGCCGGTTTGTTCCTGCTGGTCTTCAGCGACACGGAACTCTGGCCCTTCGGTCCGCAGAGCTGGTGGTACGGACTGTCCCACAACATGGAAGATGTGCAGCACAAGACGTTCGCCGCGATCCTGCTGATTATTGGCGTGCTGGAGATTCAGCGCGTGCGAGGCGTTTTGAAGGCTGCCTGGGCCGGGTGGGCATTTCCGGTGCTCGCCATCTGCGGTTCGATCTTGCTCCTTTTTCATGAGCACCATAGCGGGATGCATGGCGCGGATCACATGACTGTGATGGCGCGCATTAAGGCAGAGCACTTGAGTTTCGCGATCACCGGCGGCAGCATCGGGCTAGTCAAGGGACTCTCCGAGCTGCGCACGCCATGGAAGAGCATCTTCCAGAAAGCTTGGCCGGTCCTGATGATCATTCTTGGAGTGCTGCTCCTGCGCTATACGGAATAGCTGACACACGTTTTACTTCGCGAACTTCCGGACGCTGAAGGAAATCGGAAGGCCGATGGTGATCATTTTTACCCCTAGCCCTAGAAGCAACGCGCGAAGCTGGTATGGGCCTCTGGCGTGAAGCGCGGATAGCGGCAAAACGATCAGATTCATTACCTCCTGAACTGCAGCGCCGTAGAACAGGCCGCAGACCAGCGGATGTCCCCTCAAAAAGCCAAGCCTGCGGCTTGAAGCGTAATAAAAAGCCGCGAATGAGCACGCGATAAAGAAGTGCAAAAAGACGCCAAGAATATACGTGCCCGCGCCGCCGTTGAAAGCTGACGGTCCCAGCAAACCCGCGGCCACCGCGAGCGGGATGTTCCATCCAAACAGAATGCAAGCTTGCGTGAGGTCCACGGCCCCGGCAACCAAGCCGCCTACTCCGATTGCCAAAAGAGCGTTTCTTTTACCCGTGGGCCCAGGTGCCGAGTTTCCGGTCATTTCAATGTCCCCTCTTTCACGTTTAGTTGGTTTACGTTGTTGCGCGATGCAACTGAATTGAAACTGAATCCACCCACGCGATTGGCCGCAAAGCAGACCAAATTTTCGGGAAGCGTAACCCGGGCGAATTTATTTAAAGAGAGCGAGATCGATGGCATCGGCCATAGCCCGGTAGCCGGCAACGTTAGGATGGAGATGGTCTTCGAACGCGAACTTCGGCAATAGCCTGCTGGGATGATCTGGATCGCGGAGGACCGCGTCGAAATCTGCCACACCATCGAATGAGCCGCTGGTCCTGATCCATTTGTTAATAGACTGGCGAGTGGCTTCTTTTGTTTCCGAGTAGTAGCCGGGAAGATCGACGCCTTCAAAGGGTGTAATGGTGGCGCCAATCACCTTCACTCCACGAACGTGGGCGCGGGAAATCAATTGGAGGTACGCGGCGATTAAATCGTCGGCGGTGCGCATGGCGGCCGGATCGGCGAGGTATTGCTCGCCCAGTTTTGCGCCGGGGAAACCTATGTCATTGATTCCCTGGAGCAGCACGACGTGAGTTACGCCGGGTAACCCCAGTGCGTCCCGGTCAAAGCGCGCTAGGGCGCTAACCCCGTAGCAACCGAGATTGGGCATGAAGCAGTCATTCAGCACACGGGTGCCTACTATGCCCTCATTGACGACGGCGACGTTCGAACCATCCCGCGCCTTCGCGAGACGGCGGGCCAGATCGCTGGGCCAATTGTCGTCGGCATCCACGGTCGAGCCATCGCCATCGGTGATGGAATCTCCAAACGCCACGACCAGGCGCAGGGAGGTCTGCGCGGGGACGAGCACGGCGGTGAGGAGGATGGATGACGCAGTGACGGCGCCGCCTTCTATTTTTTCTGCGCGAGTGTAATCGCCGTGTTGCGAGATCGCTGCGCGCTTGAGAGCCATCCAGTGCCCGGTCGGGACTGCGGTGCGTTTTGGGAAGTAGATACTGATGCTGATTTCGGCTCCGGGAGGCAGGGGAAAGGGCAAGGGATCGCTGAGCATTGGCGCGCCTACTGGAATCGTGACGGAACTGCGGCCATCGAACGTTAAGGCCTGGATTGAGCCTGGCTTGACGCTGGCTGCGTCGCTCGGCAGCGCCACAGTTGCTGCGCCGATCACTACCGGCGCGGAGCCATATTCGTTGGAGAAACGAATGCGGATTTGCGATCCTCCGATCGAAACGCGCACGCGCTCTCGCACGGTCTGGCCATCGATGTTGAGCAGCGGCTTTTTTGGATCAGGCGCCACTGGCTGAGGGCTCGTTGCCCAGGTAGCGATCCAGGAATTTTGCGCAGCCGCATCCGGTTGCACTACAAACACAAGAAAGCAAACGAAGACAAAAGTGCGCAGCGCGTTCATGAAAGTGGCGCTGGGCATTCGTCTACCTCAGAGCCGAAAAGTCCGACGGACGCATGAACACCTCGTCCACCCCGTATTTTTCGCCAGCCTTGTCTACAAGCGGCACGGCAGCTTTTCGATAGGGCAGAAATTCCGGATCGGAGTGAAGGGCGTCCCAGTTCTTTTTGGCTTCGGCGAGACTCGGGTGGGCCACAACGTAGATAAACGTTTCCTTCCAGTCTGGATTATCGGTGGGCACCCAATAGCCGATGACATTGAGGTCGTGCTTCGCCATCAGCTTGGAGAGATCGCGAAAGATGGACTCGAGCTCTGGCACTTTGCCGGGGATCGTGTGATAAACCATCAGCTCGAAGACGCGATTGCTGTCCGCCCTCACCTGTTTCAGGTGCATCCAGCGGGCTGTAACGAGCGATCCCGCGGCAAAGAAAAGCAAGGCAATTCCAAGAACCGGCCACCCTGTGAATTTCCAGGATTTGGACACTAGCAAGGCCGACTTATGATTCGAGTTCATGAGTCCCCCTTTTTTTTCGGCACAGCACCCTCACATCTTTCGCTCGGCTAAGTCAGTTGACTGACTGCGACAATACCGAAGAACACGCAGCGGCGTCAAGAGTTGACGCATCACAACTGGCCTTTATACAATTTGAGTCAGTCAACTGACTATTGGACGGAGCAATGCCACAATTGAAAGCAGACAACCGGACGCGCCTCCTGCAAGCGGCCGTTAAGGTCACCCACCGCTACGGATTCGGCCAGGCGGCGATTGCCGACATCGCGAGAGAGGCAGGAGTCCCATTGGGCAACGTCTACTACCACTTCCGGACGAAGGACGAGATTGGCAGAGCCATTATTGACCTGCGCGTTTCGCGATTCAGGACGCTGCTGGAGGAACTGAACAAAGCGAAGTCTCCCCAGGAGCGGCTGTGCGGCTTCGTTCAGATCAAGATTAAAAACAGCGGGGATCTGGCACGCAGGGGCTGTCCGGTTGGAACCTTGTGTTCCGAGCTTCAGAAGCACGGCGGCGCCGCTGCGAAGAGGTCCAGGATACTGTTCGCAATGGCTCTCGAGTGGATGGAGGCGCAGTTCAAAGCCATGGGCAGGGGAGCGGATTCGCGCGGGCTCGCGGTTCATCTCCTATCAGCAACGCAGGGCGTATCCGTGCTGGCTCACACTTTCCACGACCCCGGCTTAATCACAAACGAGGCGGTGCGGCTCAAGGAATGGATTCGCTCTCTCTGACGAAGTGGATGGCTTGGAGGTCTGGGAGCAGCGCGACCTATTTCTTGGATATTGTTCCGCGAAAGACTTCCTGCGCGGGATCATAATGAAGTTCGATCACCTCCATAAAGCCGTCCGCTGCGCGGCGGTCGATCTCATACTTCCAGTGGCCAAGATCGTCGGGCTTCTGAGAAGTCAGATTTGCTATCCAGAAGGAATTCAGGTAGCCGCCGCCGCTTGCTTCCTCTTTCTCGAGAATGAAGCGATAGCGGATTACTTTGTCCTGCTTCGGACTGTAGCCAAGGATGGTGGCCTCGGTCTCCACGCAGTCCTTGACGTTGAAAAAAGCGACCTCGATCGGCTGGCCATCGCCATTGTAGTCTTCCGGGTGCAGAAACTCGGGAGTTCCCTCCCCTGCCGTAAGTTCTCCTTTGACCTGATAGGGATCGGGGGCGATGCGGTAGGGCAGCTTGAATTTCTCTGTGCTCGCGGCAATCCAGTTGGGATCCCGCAATTCGACGGTATTGATAAACGTTCTGGTCTTTGTATCCGCCAACGACAAGTAAACGCTTCCCTCGTTGTAGCTGCCAAGGGAATGATCCTGGCAGGTGTAGGGGTTATCCGGCGTCAATGGGCCGCGGTCATGCTTGGTCTGCTCGCCCATCCACAGCACGAATGCCCGATTGGGATGAACGGCCGGCGGGATGTTCCTGGTTTCGATTACCTGATCGTCGGCGTCCAGATCCTTGTAGGGCGGCTCGGGGCCTTTGTGCTCTGTGGATGGTGGAGCGGGAGGTGGCGGGGGCGCGGGCAAGAGCACAAAGCGCTCGTCTGCCGGTGGAGGAGGCTCGCCCGGGTTCAATTGAGGATGTTGGATCGGGGAGCCACTGCTGGAGCCAGATTCTCCACTGGACGCTTTGCGCGCCGCGTCCATTCGCGGTTCGAGAGCGGCAATTTCGGAGCTGACCGAGATTGCCGCTGCCGGATCGAGAACGGTGGATTTCACGTACAGCAGAGATCGCAGAGCAATCAGCCCATCCATGTCTTCGTTTTTCAGGGATAGCACCTTGCGCGCGGCCTCGATGCCTTCGTTGATCACGGGCAGGTATTTCCGCGCGAGCCCCGCGCGAAGAAGCGGCTCCGAAACTGAATCGGCGCCGGAAGAACTAGCTTTGGCCGACTGGCGAGCGGCGCGGAGGGGATTGTCCACTAGATTCAGAGCTATCGCGGCCAGCGAGAAGTTGCCTTTTCGGGAATTCGGGTCCACGGCCAGAAATTTCTTCATCCAATCCCGGGCCTCGTCGAAATGATGGGCCTGAAATTCGGCCACGGCCATGTCCCAGAGCAGTACCGGATTGGCAGGATCGCCGGACAAAGCATCCTGATAGGTCTTAAGTACGAACTCCCTGCGCTCTTTCATCTGCCGGAAGCCCATAGGGAATGAGTCGACATAGAGATAAGCCAATTGGAGGCGGGCAATCAGAGACTGCGGGTCCGCGGCCACGGCGAATTCCAGGCGGTCGATGGCGATCTCAGATTGCATCTCGGAGTTCTTGCCAGGATCGTACCCCTGATTGAATGCTTCATCGGCTTGTTTTACCAATGCTTCCGCGTTGCTCTTTTGAGCGCGCGCCGGAGCGGCGGCGAGCAGGAGCCCTAACCAGAAAACGCAGAGAAATTTCCATCGCTGTGCAATCATTTTGGCAAGTCGTTTCTCGACACTCGAGCTATAACGAATGCGGAAGCGCTTGTCAATTGATTGAGGACGCGATGCGGAATGCAAGGTTGCGCCGCTTCGGCAGCTGAAGCCAGTGCGCGAGGCATGAGCGATCCTGATTGACACTCTGAGGGCAATGGAATAAATTTCATCGCAACAGGAGAAAAGGAGCACACAATAGTGTCTGCCGGTATGAGATTGCGACCCTCGCTAATCCGTTTGGTGTCTTTTTTGATGGTGCTCCATTGTCTTGCCCTCCCGCAAGCCTCCAGCCAGCGTGCCAGCGCTATCAAGAAAAAAGGACTGACGGATGCGCTGGCAACCGGGGGACTCTCCGTCGCGGAACTTACAAAAATTATCGAAGAGCGCGGTGTCGATTTTCGGCTGACGTACGACACCGAAGAGGAATTACGAAAAGCGGGAGCAACCGACCCGATTCTGGACGTTGCCCGGAAGCACTACCGTCATGCTCCGTCACCTCAAGCAGACCGCGCGAAGGCCGCCAGCCTGGTGAAGTCCTCGCGTGCCTTATTCGACGCGCACAACCCGACCAGTGCACTGCCCGTAGTCAATGAAGCACTGGACCTGGACCCTGACAATGCCGATGCGTACGTGCTGCGCGCGCAGATTTATTACGCGAGCGGGGATGCAAACCGGGGGCAGGTAGACGCGAATATCGCGCTGCAAATCACGCCTGGCAGCAGAGAGGCAAAACAGCTACTACAAACCGGGAAGGGACCCGAGATAGCGACTGCCTCGCCGAACAACAGCAACAACAATACCAACAACAATACCAACAACAGCGGTACGGAGATTCCTTCCGCCGGAAGAGCGGGCTTCCTGGGCTTCCGCATGCGCCCAAGAAATGGAGTCTACGTTGTTGTTGGCGCACTTCCCTATGGAAGCGCCGCACGCGGCGGAGTCCTTCCGGGCGATGTGATAGTTTCCGCGAATGGGATGGCGTTTAAGGACTTCTTCGACCAGTACCTGACGCCAGGAAAACTCACGCCAGGTCAGACGGTTAGTGTGCAGATTCAGCGCCAAGGCCAGACATTGGATTTGCAACTGGTGTCCCTGCCGCGCCCCAATGCGGGAGACGAGGCCTTCAACTACTACAGCAAGATGATCCAGCAATTTCCCGGCAATGCCGAAGCGTATCTATATCGTGCGGCGTCTTACGCGCAGGCCAAGAATTACGCGCCGGCACTCGCGGACGTCAACACATTTGTCCGCCTGAATCCGGGCGATTCGGACGGTTTCAATCTGCGCGCAGGTATCAAAGACGCGATGGGCGACAAGCAGGGCGCTCAGGCGGATCTGGCTGCCGCGAACAATCTAAATGGAACCCAGAACCCGCAGACCAATCCGCCGCAGGGGAACGTTCCGCAGAATAATGGCAACCAGAACAGCGTACCGGCGAACAACAACCCGGCCGGCGACCCTGCACTCCCCGGGATGTGGACGCTCCTGGAATACAACCAAGCGTATAAACTCACGCAGAATGAAGACCACCTGTACTTCCAAGGCGTGGGCGTGCTTGCCAATGGAGAAGCTGCAAAGACCACCGACAAAAAGGGCAACGTCATTTACAAGGGCAAGTGGCACCTGACCAACGCGAACGGGACCATAAGCGTATGGAATTTTGTGCTGAAGAAGGTCACTCCGCAGCGCATTGAAGGCACAGTGATGACGCTGGGCTTTACCGGACAGGCGGTAACGTTCATCCCTCGCTAGGCCGATCAGGGACACAGACAACGCAGTTTGCGCGGATACTCGTTACAGGACTTTTTTGAGGTTGCCGACCAGCCGCTCCGCGATTTTCTTTTCGCCGCCGTGAACCTTGGTAAGATAAAGGCCCTTGTCGCCGGCTTCGCCAGCCCAAAGCTCGGCGGTGCCACGGATATCCGTGATAGTGACGTTTCCGCGCCCGTCGGCGACAGTTCCCTTCATGATGGCATCCGCATCTTCCGGCCGCAGCACGATCACAAAACGCCCGGGCAACTGCTTGGAGATTTCCGTCTTGATGAACTCATCGAGGTCGCTCGCCATCTTCTCGATGTAGAGTTTCTTGACGTCTTTGATGGAAGTGATGACGGGAGCATTGGCCGGAGCAACAGCCGTATCTTTTTTCTTCTCGGCTGGCGGCTGTGGGGGAGTTCCCGAAGATCCACCCGAGCCTGGCGATGACGGGACCTGGCCGCCCGACTGTCCACCATTTCCTGCCGGCGGCGCGCCGCGATAACTTGCGCGAACGGCAGCCAGCAGATCGGCATCGGCGCCCGCGGCTTTCAGTTCCGACTCTATAGCTGGAGTTAGTTCAAATTCCACACCACGTGCTTTTACAATTTTGGCGAGCTCGGCGTTGCTGAGGCCGTGTGTGTTCAGGGAATCGAGCAAGCCTTTGTAAGTAATGGGCTTGGAGTTCTGCGCTGAGAGGCCCGCCACGCAAAAAAATGCCAGAATTGTACAAAGCACACTTCTGGTCAGTTTCGAGAACCTCATCGGGTCACCATGAAAATGACATTTACTGATCGAGAGCCTTTAAAGCCTTAGAGCGCTGGTCACTCTTATCGCTCTTCTTAGGAGCGGGCTTACTTTTGCCGTTAAGCGCGTCCAGCGCATCCTGGCGTTTTTGTTCTTCGGGACTGAGCTTGACGCTGCCGCCGGAGCCTTTCTGCTTGCTGTCTTTTGACGGGTTCGGGTCGACGACCACCACACCAGAGCTGTTGCCTCCCTGCTGCGGTAAATCTTGAGTCTTGATATCGGTGGACGGGTCCGAACCGGTATTGGGAACGGTGACAACACCGTTGCCTGTCCCCGGCGGATTATCGGTCTTCGCGGCATTCGCGCCGCGGATGCGAAGAACGATGGTGAAGATGAGAAGAAGTGCCATCACCGCGGTCGCAGCCAAAAGCACCTTCATTACAGGGCTTTTCTTTGCGGCCTCGCGAGCCGCGGCGGCTGCGCCTTGCAGAGCCTGTGCAGCGGGGAGTGCGCCGGAGTACGTGCCCACCGCTTCCGGCGGGCGGGCCGGCAGCAGAACTGATCCACTCGTGCGCGGCGACGAGCGCGTTGCGAATCCCTGGTCAATCAGCGCCTGGCTGAATTCATCCGCCGACTGGAAGCGGTCCGCTGGAGACTTGGCCATAGCCTTGGCCACAATCGCGTCCCAATTCGCGGTAGACGTACAGCCGAGCACTTGTCCAAGCAGGGGCGGTTGCTGCTCCATGTGCGCCTTGATCAGCTCGAAATCCGTGGTGCCGGTAAATGGCAACTGCCCGGTGAGCATTTCATAGAGAACGACTCCGGCGGCATACAAATCCGAACGGGGATCGGCTTCATCGCCCTGGATACGCTCGGGCGAGATGTATTCGAGCGTGCCGATAATGCGGCCGGTGCGCGTCATGCGCGAGGAGCCCAGGACGCGCGCAATGCCAAAGTCGGCCACTTTGACGCGCATATCCTCGGTCACAAGGATGTTGCCCGGCTTGATGTCGCGATGCAGCACGCCCATGCTGTGGGCATGTGACAGACCGTCCAGCGTTTGGCGCATGATGGAACCTGCAAGGTTCGCGTCCAAGCACCTTTCCTGCTGAATCATTTTCTCGAGCGTTTTGCCACGGACGAACTCCATGGCCATGTAGTAGTCGCCGCCTTCGAGGAAAAAATCGTAGAGAAGAGCGATGTTCGGATGATTCAGGCGCGCCAGGGTGACGGCTTCGCTGCGGAACCGCTCAATCAGCTCGGGCTGGCGGGCCAATTCCGCGCGAAGAACCTTCATGGCCACAGGGCGTTCCGTCAAAGTATCCACGGCTTCATAAACCGCGCCCATCGCGCCGGCGCCTAATTCCCGGACGATGCGGTACTTCTGGACTGTACTGCCGATCATTGTGGCACCTCTACTGCGCGGGTCTCTTTGAGCGCGTCGGCCTGATCCTTGATCGAGTAAATCGCGACTGCCGCTACGGTTATATTATCGTAGCCGCCGCGATCTTTGGCCATCTGGATTAATTTCCGGCAGGCATCGCCGGGAGAGGCGCCCTTCATCACGGACATCATCTCGGCGTCGGCGACAAGGTCGTGAAGGCCATCCGAGCAGAGCAGGAAAGCATCTCCTTCTCTTACGTCCATGGGCTCGGGCCATCTCATGATGGTCATTTCCGGCTTGGTGCCCATGGCGCGGAGCAACACGTTGCGATCCTCGTGATGCTCGGCTTCTTCTGCGGAGAGCAAACCCTGACGCACCATCTCCTGAATCGCGGTGTGATCTTCGGAAAGCTGGTAGATGGAGTCGCCGCGCACCAGGTAGAGGCGGCTATCGCCCACATGAGCAGCCCAAGCTTCGTGGCCAACGATGGCCAGCGCAGTGCACGTAGTGCCCATGCCTGCCATCTCGGCGTTTCTGGTGGCCTGTTGCAGAATATCGCGGTTGGCTTCCTGGAAGGCTTTCTCCAGCGCTTCCCCGGGAGTGCCTTTGGCGCTTTGGTAGACCTCGGCGATCACCTTCACGGCAGTCTGGCTGGCCACTTCCCCGGCCTTGTGCCCGCCCATGCCATCCGCGACGATGACCAGCAGGCCGCGGGCCGCGGCATTGCCATTCGAGGCGTGTACAATCTTGCCGGAGTCCTGATTGTTGGTTCGGTGACAGCCCTGGTCACTCAGTAAAACAGCCTCCGGCTCATGGAGAAGAGGCGCCTGCGAGGGCTGGGGCGCCGTCTCTTCCTTTTTACGCGATTTTGAGAACCAGGACAATTAGCGCTCCTCAATCCGCTCCATCACAAACGTATACACCTTACGCTCCGTCACGTCGAAGCGCTTCTCCAGGTCTTTATAACCTTCGCGGCGAAGTACGACGTGTATCTTGTCACCAGTCCCCGCCTGCAAAGTCAGCGGGGTAACGCCGACAAGCTGATCTTTGCAGAACACCTGGGCCGAGCCCTCGAAAGTGTCCAGCCGCACCGTCATCTTTTCTGCCCTTTCAGCGTCAGTTCCGGAAGTCCCCTCGAAGCATGCCCCGATTGGCGAACCCTCGGCCGAGGGATGATAGCCCCGCAGTACTCCGATAGCCAGCGCGATGAACACCGCAGCACCGCCAAGTATAACTCCCAGGCGCAAGAACGGAATCTTCCGCGCAACAGGCGACTCTGGTTTCGCGTCCGGGATGGATCCATCCTTCCGCTTCTGCGTTCCCTGGAGCGCCATCAGCAATTCGCTGCCGGAAGCAAAACGCTTTGCAGGATCTTTCTGAAGGCAGCGATTGAGCGCCTTTTCGAAGCTGGGAGCGATGGTGGTCTGCACCCGAGAGACGGGCGGGTAGTCTGCGTTCAGGATTTGTGCATAAAGCGCCGACGGATTGTCCGCCCCAAAAGGCAGCTTTCCCGTCAGCATCTCGTACATCAGTATCCCAAGTTGCCAGACATCCGTGGCGGGAGTAACTTCCCGCCCTCTCACCTGCTCCGGCGCGAGGATGCCGGGAGTGCCAATCACCATTCCGGCGCTGGTCAACTTCTGGGTGTTTTGAAAACGGGCGATACCGAAGTCCAGAACCTTGATCGCGCCGGCAGAGTTTATTTTGACGTTGCCGCTCTTGATATCGCGGTGAAGCACTCCATTTTTGTGGAAGTGCGCGACAACCTCGCTCGTCGCGCAGGCGATGCGAAAGGCTTCGCTTGGGGGAATCGCTCCGCGACGATTCAGAATGCTGGCGATCGTTTCACCATCCACAAATTCCATCAAGATGCAGGGACGGCCGCGGTATTCGTAAAAACCAAGATACTCGGCAACGCCTGGATGCCGCAGGCTGGCCTGGATCCCGGCTTCGTCATAAAACCTCCGGACGGTGTTGGGGTCTGTCACACCCTGGGAAAGAACTTTAATGGCGATGACCCGCCCGATATGGGTGTGCGTGGCCTTGTAAACTTCTCCCATCCCGCCTTCACCCACAAAATCAGTGACGAGGTACTCACCGATCAGCGCGTTTACCAGCGACGACATGACAGGAGATCCCCTTGCCCCAGGCCCTTACTTCGCCTCCATCGGCTTCACGCTCATTAGTTCCATTCCGTAACGAATGGGAACGGCGCCGCTGATTTGCACATCTCTTTTTATTCCCAGCGTGAAGATGGCGACCACTCGTCCTTTGGTGTCAATGACGGGGCCGCCGCTGTTTCCAGCTCCGGTGGAATTGATGGTCAACTGATAGTAGTCGCCGGCAAACACCTTGGCCTCATCCGAGCCGGTGGCGCCTCGTAAAATGCGTCCGACATTGCCGACGGAAAGCGTCGGGTCGGGAACTTCCCTCACACTCGCCTGCTGAGCAAGGATGTCATGGGACGCCGCCACTCCGTAAACGGCACCGGAAACTCCCGGGTAACCAAGAGTTACGACCTGATCGCCAACCTTGATCGTATCGTAGTTGTCGTTCAGTTCGATTTTCTTGAGGGTTTCGGGAGTGTCGACCTTGACCATGGCCACGTCGTTGCGATCGGAGATGCGCACGAGTTTCGCGGGGATACGAATACGGTTCTTCGCGAAGGTCACGTCGAGGTAGTCGTTGCGGCCTTCAAAGTTCTTTCCCCGGGGCATAAACTTCGGCAGTTGCTGGAGTGTCGCCAGGTTCTCGGCGGATGTGGTTACAACCTTGGCGTAGGCCGGGACCCATGTGCGAATCAGAGACAAATCAATTGGCTTCAACACGAGGTGACCGCTGGCATCTACTCCAATCAGGATTCCGTATCGCGAAGGAAACTCGTAATCCGTGAACCAGGCCGCGGCTACGTGACGATTAGTAATAATATAGCCGTCATTGCTGACGACGAATCCCGATCCGCTGTGGCGACCACCAATGGGCTGATTGTCATGCTTCTTGTCGGCCGTTTTGTCATCGGTGGAAAGCCAGGGTTGCAGCGTGTCATCGTCATCCTTGAAGAATGCCGGCAAGTATTCGTCGGCGTTGGGAAGAATTTCTTCATACACGTCTTTCTTCCCGGGGACAAGCCGCTTGTTGGGGATTAGGACGTGATAAAGCTCCTTGCCGGAATCCGTGTAGATGAGCTTCCAACCCACTTCGAAAAACACGGTGGATTCCGTATAGGCCCCGGCAATCTCTGCCGGCGACAAGTCGCCCGCGTTTTTACCAGGGGGCGGAGCCACAATGATCGTTTTTGACCGCGTGGTGTAGAGCCATGCGGTCACGCCTCCAAGGACCAGTAGGATGGCGGCCACCGCGACAATGGCCATATTCTGGCTCTTGGTCTTCGTATCGGCGATCATTCGCTCGACCGTAGCCTTGCCCACTCCGGCCGGCGCAGATGGAGCTCCCGCTGTGGGAGAAGGCGGAGCTTCGCGGGTTGTCATCATGGGAGCAGCAGTCTGCCGCGTGGGTGGAAGCTTGGCCGTGCCTCCTGGCTCGAGTGTGGCGTCCGATAGGCGTGTGGGCTTGATCATGCTAGCTGGCCGCGGGTCGAGGTCAAACTCGAACTGCGGTCCATCCGGACCCAGCTGAATCAGGTCGCCGCAATTGAGCTTGGTGGGCTCGAAGATGCGCCGCTTATTGACGAGTGTTCCGTTCCGGCTGCCCAGATCGGCGATGGTATAGTCCGGGGCGTCGCTCACTTTCGTAATCTTCGAGTGGCGCCGGCTCACCAGGTCATCATTGGGATCGAACTTGATATCGCAGGCCGGGTCTCGGCCAATCGTAAGTTCGGCGTATTGGCCCGAGGCAAACGTCTCCGTTGTGCCCCCTTTGGGCTTGCCAATGTTCTTAATAAGAATCTTCGATTCCACCATGACCTCCAGGACTATCGCTGTGGTTTACAGCGTTCAACGGTAAGTCTTCCTCTATATAGAGTGTCCGCGAACAGAAAAACTTACAGTGTTCGCGGCCATCACGCGCCTTTAGTTCCACACATCAAAAGTTGCGCGATTCGTTTAGACACCCTGCGAGGAAGGGACCCACCAACTTTCGGCGCAGATTCTGCTATATTCTATTATTCGCGTCAACGAGAATTAGATTCTCCGGCTTATATCCGTCCGCTAAAAATACATTCTTTCCATCGAAATCCCACACGCCCAGGATGACGTGCGCATGCTTGCTGTAGTCCACCACCGCCCAATCCATGCTCCGAAGAGACGAGCTTGCCGGACCTTTCGATGACACGCTAATGGCTCGGTCAGCGAGTCTTAATATAAGCCCGTTCCCCATGCTAACCACCTGAATCGGTCCGCGCGTCCTCCAGTAAGTTCTCGCGCGCAGATCCCGCCAGGCCGGCAAACCAGCCGCGAAGAACCAAAGCGCACCGATCAAAACCGCGCAGCCCAAGACCAGGATCCCGGTGAGACCAAGCGCTCCGATGGAATGGGAAGTCGCCTGCGACTCAGACTGGCTTTGGCTTGTCGCGAACCCCACTACCAGAATCACAACGGTAAACAGGCCCATCATCATCGCCAGGATACGGCCGGACTTCCAGGCCGTATCTCGAATTAAATCGGAAACGCCCAAACTGAAGGGCATCTCCACCGTGGCAATCTCCACCGGTTTGGACGGCCTGCCCGAGTCCCCAGCACCCCCGGCAATGGACACCGGTTTGAGCGGCGTGCTCGAGCCCTCAGCACCCCCGGCAATGGACGCCGGTTTGAGCGGCGTGCTCGAGCCCCCAGCACCCCCGGCAATCGACGCCGCGTCGAAAAGCCCCTTCGGAGCAGCGTCCCCTGCCGACGAGACGAGCCCCGTTCCATACGACTTCAACCGCCAGCCTGCGATGATCAAAAAAATGGCGTAGATCAATCCACGTAGCGGAAAACCATTTCCATTCGATAGGGCAATCAGAAGCACAACCACAAACGCGATTCCCAATACAAACATAATCCATCCGCCAATCCGCATCCTTTCCTCCCTCGTATTCTGTGAACTCCCGGGCTTCGATCCTGTCCAGAGCCTCCTTGTGGACCGCTGGGGGAACCGGCCGCGCGAACCTCCGGCTTGCTACTTTTTGTCGCCTCCGCCGAGACTGCGCGCCAGCCGTTCCGCTTCGTCGCTCTTTTCGTTGTACTTTTTGATCTTGTCCGTATCGTTGGTGCGCACGCCGTCAACGAGAAATTCCCATCCGTCCTCGCGCGCTGTCATGTATTGCAGCAAAGTCTCCGCCACAGGGGTTTGCTCCTTCGAGAGATGCTTCAGTTTCTGCATCGCTTCTCGTTCGGCTCGCCATGGTGGAATGATCTGTTTTTCGAGAACGTCCTCGAACTGCTGGTCCGTCAGTTGATTGGCCTTCCAATTTTTCATCGACGATTGGAACAGATCAATCGCCTTGTCTTCCATATTCGCCATACGTTTTACTTCCGCATCGAAGTCATCCGGCTTCGGCAACGCAAACAGCGGCACGGCCACCAACGCCACTCCCAACAATATTGCTGCCGCGTTGCGTGAACCCTGCGTGGCTTGCGATTCCCGCGTAAGTGGCGGGACCAGGAACAACCCCAGCACGAAACCCGCAGCCAGCCCGCCAATGTGCGCTGCCACATCCACGTTGGGCCGCGCGAAACCATAGATGACGTTATATCCAACGAAGATAAGCGCGCTGTTGGTCTGTGACTTCAGTACCGCCGGCGCGATGACATTTCGGTGCAGCAACAGGAACCCGAGTAATCCGCCATACAACCCGAAAATCGCGCCAGAAGCTCCGGCACTGACCGTCCAGGGATGATAAGCAAGGCTCAGCGCTCCGCCTCCCAATCCCGCAACGACGTATAGAATCAGGTAGGCCGCGCGGCCCATCAAGGACTCCATGAACGGCCCCACGTTGGCCAAAACCACCATGTTAAAAACCAAGTGAATGATCCCGAAGTGCAAAAACATGGAGGTAAACATCCGCCACCACTGCCCGCGAAGCGTCAGCGGCCCGTAATCGGCTCCCCACTTCAGCACGCTATCGGCTGTCGGGCTCATGAAGGAAACGCCCTTGATCACCATCACCGCAAACACCAGCACATTTATGGCGATGATGGCGATGCTCAGCGTTGACGAACTTTCGCGAGCCGGCAGTGCCTCGGAGACTACAGGAGCGCCGGTAGCATCGGTCCGCATTAGTGGTTGCTCAGGGGTACCCACGGTCCCTCCATTACTGCGTATGCTCGAATTGCCTTGGCGATGGCCACACTTATACACCTGAGGCGTTTTCCAGTGAACTCAATTGTTTTTCAGAGCGGATGCTCTCCATACTTAGATGGAAGAAGGAGGCAAAAACTTACGAATATCCCCCGGAGGACCGCCGCTCATACGCCAGCGTCTCCAGAATTTTTTCTGCTGACATGTTGCTTTCGGCGGGAAGTGTGATTTTTGACCTTAGGCGCTGGAAAATCTGCTCTCCCATCCGCAGCCGCACATCAAAATCAAGATCCGACCGGCGATTCAGAAACGAATCGATCAGCGCGTAATCCTCGGCCGTAAGGTTCGCAGCTCCCAGTGAAGCCGTAACCGCCCCGGCCACCGGCGGTGTCACCGCAACCTGCCACGAAGACTTCAGGTCGCTCAACGCCGCTTCGCGAATCACAATCGAGCCCGCTACCAGATCACCCAGCCGCTTATTCTCTTTGTTAAGAAGCGCGCTGGCCATTCCAACTGCGTATAACGACGGCAGCCAATCCACAATGCGCATCAAATTGCGCGCAATCGATTCCGCCGGAGTCAGCGGCCGCCCGGAATCCTTGATCACGCGAATCCCCGCCTTGCGTTTCCCCGGAGTCTGCCCGTTCCAGATAATTTCAAAGAACGCGAAGTACCCAAAATAAAGCAAAAAGAAAAACAGAATGAGAATCGCGACTCCCCACAACCCGGCTTTCGGCGCAAAAGCCGCAGTGGCCCCCATCGCCACGCTTCCGCCGAATAGCACAACAAACCCCACCGCAATCTGAATCAGCGTGTCCACCGCCAGAGCCAGAAACCGGCTCCCAATTCCCGCAATCGCGAAATCCAGCGCAGTCTGTTCCGGCGTGTCAATGGTAAGCTTGTCGGTGTAAGACGTTGGTGGAGCGCCGGGCAGGTTTGAGGACATGATATCCATCCGCTGGCTGGAGAAACGCAAACCCTACTGGGCACGCCTTGAAGAGCTCGTGCAGATTTCAGGCCGCGGTGTCTCTGCGCTCAGCCACAGAGAATTGCAGGAACTGGGATTATTATACCGTCAAACCGCTTCCGACCTCGCCGCCGTACGCGAAGACGCTTCCAGCAAGCAGCTCGCACTCTACTTAAATCAGCTTCTCGGCCGCGGCCACAACCTCATATATCACGGCCACAAAACGAAAGTCAGCGCCATCGTCCGCTTCTACGGCGTCACGTATCCACAAATTTTTCGCCAAACGCTTCCGCAGACCCTCCTCGCCACGGCAATTTTTTTCGTCTGCGGGATTGCTTCCTGGGCCGTAGCCGCTCACGACCCCGGCTTTGCCCACCGCCTGCTCGGCCCCGACATGATGGAAACCATCGAGCGCCGCGAAATGTGGACCGATTCCATCGTCACTATCAAGCCCCTCGCGTCCTCCGGCATCATGACCAATAATCTTACCGTCGCCTTCAGCGCGTTCGCCTTCGGCATCACCGCGGGCCTCGGCACCATCTGGATGATGGTTTTTAACGGACTGCTCATCGGTGTAATCGGCGCGGCAACCTGGAAAGCCGGCATGGCTCTCCAGCTCTGGAGCTTTGTCGCTCCGCACGGCGTTCTGGAATTGCCTGCCATTTTCATCGCCGGCGGCGCCGGATTCGAAGTCGCACGCGGCATGCTGTTCCCTGGCCTTCTTCCACGCCGTCAATCTCTCGCGCAGGCCGGTGGCCGCGGCGCCCGCCTCTTGTTGGGAACCATTCCGTTGCTGATCGTTGCCGGCGTGATTGAAGGATTCTTTTCTCCCAGCAACGCGCCCATATTTATGAAATTCACTCTCGCCGCCGTACTCTTCGCCGCGCTGCTCTCTTATTTGTTCCTCGTAAATCGCGCCCCAGCAAAACCCGCTAAAGCAAGTTCCGCTCCTTGATGTCCAGGTACTGATTCACCAGACTCGAAGCCAGCAATCCCGGAACAAGTTCAAACGCAAAAACTCCCCTCTGCCGAAGCCCGCGCAGCAGCAGATCGCGCCGTTGCGCAATCTCCAGCGCCGCCGCGTGGCGGTACATCTCCTCCCGATTCTTTGGCGTCGTTTCCGCCAGCGTCGTAAGGTCCGGCTGATTCATCGCGGCGAAAACGACCAGATGCCGCTGCGTCATCTGCATCGCGTACTCAATCACTTCCGGCGTCGTTGGCGTTTCGGCAAAATCCGTAATCCATACGACGAGGCTCCGACGGCTCTGTTCCGTAAGCAACACGCGCGCCGCTCGCGAGTGATCCGCTTCGGCCGCTTCGCCATGAACCTGCGCAAGGCAATCCACGATCGTTCGCAGATGCAACGCGCCGCGCCCCGCGCCCACGTTTTGCTGAATCGACCGCCCGTACGCGAGTAATCCCACTCGGTCCCCGCACTGCGACGCAACCTGCGCCAACGAAAGCGCCGCGTTCACGCCGTAATCCAGTTTCGAAAGCCGCAGCTCGCTCCCTTCCTGCTGAATCTCCGCGCGCAGTAAGCGTCCGGCATCGAGCACGATCCACACCGCCTGGCTCCGCTCGATCTCAAACACGCGCGTAGTGAGCTGATGCCGCCGCGCCGTAGCCGTCCAGCAAATGTCCCGCAACTCATCGCCTTGCCGGTAGTCGCGCAAACTTTCGAATTCCCTGCCCTGCCCGCGCTGCCGCTTCCGCCGTTTTTCCATTTCAACCTGGCGGCTGCGAATCAGATAGAGCGCATGCTGGCGTGCCTGTTCAAGATCAGGCAGCACGCGCACGGTCTGCGAAATCTCAGCAACCGCCCAGCGCTGCGCAAAACCCAGCCAAGTTTGATACCGCAAAAACAACCGCCCCAACCGCGCGTCTCCACGCTCGTGCGGCAAGACGTCGTACTGCGCCCGCGCTATCCCGTTGGCAGGCACAACCACATCCAGCGATGGCGGAGCCGTGCGAAAAGAAACCGGCGTTTCGTCCGTCAGATAACACCGAATCGTCGCGCTCGTAAAATTTCGAATGCCGACATTCACTTCGCACGCGCGCGCCAGCAACGGCGCATGTTCCCACGAGCGCCGCACCTCGATCTCGGACGGTTTCGGCATGCGCGCCAAATCCGAAACAAACGCCAGAATCGTCGCCACGTCCCACAAAAACATCGCCCCAATCAACCGCGGCGACCACCACGCCGGGACCAGCCACACCAACCCCAAAAGCAGCATCACGAAAAAGCGCGGTCCAAATCCAAACGGCAACCACCCCAGCGGCCGCGCTCGCGCTCCGATTTCCACTGGAATCAAAGGTTGTTGCGAGTTCACGGGCATTCCATCACTTCGGCACTTCCACCGCGGCGATGACCTGCTTGATCACTTGATCCGAGGTCAGTCCTTCCAGGTCCGCCTCTGGCTTGAGCAAAATGCGGTGCCGCAGCACCGGAAGCGCCGCAGCTTTCACGTCATCGGGCAAAAGATAATCGCGCCCATCCATTCCCGCCAAAGCTCGCGCCACAAAAAACAAACCAACCGCCGCGCGCGGACTCGCGCCCAGCGAAATAGCAGGCCAATCTCGCGTCCGCCGTACCAGCGACACCACGTACGAATAAAGCGTCGGCTCAACCCGCACGCTCTCGATCTCTTTTCGCGCGGCAGGCAACAGCGCGGGATCCAGCGTCGCCAGCGAGATTTTATCCAGCCGCCGCGGATCAAAACCTTTTTCGTACTGCGACAAAATCTCCATCTCCTCCTGCGCCGAAGGATAAGTCACGCGCACCTTCAAGAGAAAACGATCGAGTTGCGCCTCCGGAAGCGGATAAGTCCCCTCAAATTCAATCGGGTTTTGCGTAGCCAGCACCGTGAAATTCTCCGAAAGCGGATAGCGCACCCCATCAATCGTCACCTGCCTCTCTTCCATCGCCTCCAGAAGCGCAGCCTGCGTCCGCGGCGAAGTGCGGTTGATTTCGTCCACCAGCAGCAAATCCGTAAAAATTGGCCCCTTGCGCAACGAAAACGCACTGTTGCTTAAATTAAATACGTTCGTTCCGGTCACGTCCGCGGGCATCAAGTCCGCCGTGCACTGCACGCGCTGAAATCCCAGGCCAACAATCCGCGCCAGCGACTTGACCGCCAGCGTTTTCGCCAGTCCAGGCACGCCTTCAATGACGGCGTGCCCGCCGCAAACCAGCACCAGCAGCAACTGGTCCACGACTTCGCGCTGCCCAATGATGATTTTCGAGAGTTCCTCACGAACCTGCCTAGCGAGTTCCGAAAGATATTGCACGGTTAGCTTTTCTCCTTGCGATTTGGCGCCCGCACAACCAGCCGGGCCGCTTGACTCTCCAGCTCTTGAACAATATCCAGCGCTTCGCTGGGGGGCAACTTTGCGGCAAACGTAGCGGCAGACGCGCGTTGCAGCAACTCTCCGACCCCGGTATCTTTCCACCCGAGCCGCTGCTCCGCTCCCCGCGCCAGCTCTTCATCGGGCGCCGTCGAAGGCAATCCCAGTTGCCGCGACAGCAGCGCACGAAAGCGCTTGTACGATACGGCCACGGCCGACGACGCCGCTCCCGCGCGCTCGTAAAGCCCGCCCAACGTATCCACGAACTCCAGCGGCCACAATCGCGAAACTTCCTTGGGCACGTATATCGGTCCACTCCGCCTGCTGAAAGTAAAAACCAGCGCCAGCGCCAGCAAACCAAACTGCAGCAAGCCCCACGCCAGCGAAGTCTTCGCCACATAACTCCACAGCGAGCTGCGCTGGCCATGAAAATATTCGTCCCAATAGATTCGGTAGTGTGCAGAGGGATCCCAATTCCTTACCGCATTCAGAAAAAATGAAAGATTGTCGCCTTTGGTGATCCCCGCATTGGTCAGAGGCGTCGAGCCCGCCCACCACAAAATTTCTCCCTCGCCGTAAGACCAGCTGACCACCGCTGTCGCATCGCCCTCCCCGTAAAGCGCCAATTGATATGGACTGAGAGTACCCCAATAGGCCGCAGGTTGAAGAGTGGCGCTCCGCGCTCCATGCGCCAGCGGGCTGGGGATGCTAGGGCGGAACGTTTTCCAGACGGGGTCGGGCGGAACGGCCGAAATATCTGCATCAGGAAAATAGTTGCGAATGTCGGCGCCCGTAAAAAGCACGTGCCCGCCCTCATTCACGAAATCGGCCAGTGCCTTTCGCTCCTTATCGCCAGGCGGCTGATTCGGTTCGGCAAGAATCAGCAAAACGTTTTCCGCTTCGCCATTCAATTCCGTTGGCGGATTTTCCCAGCGCTTCACCGGATAGTGCATCTGCGCCAGAAGCGCGTAGGCCGCTGCCGCTCCGCCGGATTGGGCCGAGTAAGTCGACGGAACCGACGAGATGGCTTGCTCGCCCGGAGGCGCCAAAGCAACACTCGCCGTCAGCATGAAAACGAGCACTCCTCCGCCAATCCACAGCAGCTTGCGGTCGGACGGCGCTATTCCAGCGAACATCCCAGCGCCTCCAGTTGGCGAAGTGACTCCGTGAAATCTTCCGGCCGTGCTCCCCGATTTGCGTACCAGATGAGTTCGAGCTTTCTGGTCAGCGCCGTGAGCGGCTCACGATGCGTCGGCGAAACCGCAAGCTGCCCAGGCGCCGCCTCCGTCACCAGCCGCAAATACTCTCTCGGGGTTTTCGTGCGATCTTTAGGCACTACACCCGCATCTTCCAGCCGCGTAATCCCCGCCCAGTACGCGCAATGCACTGCCTCGCGATAGTTGCCGCCGGTAGCTGCTTCGTGCGCAGCTCGAATCCACTCCTGCCACGTAAGCGAAGCAATCACCACTGCACTGGGCGCCAAACTTTGCACACGGTCCCGGCTGGCAATAAACCGGAACACAAACATCGCGACAATTCCCACCGCGACAACCACCAGCAACCAAAATAAAATCTTTCCGCCGAGAGGATATCGCGAGATGCCGCTAAGAAGCTTCAGTACCATTCGTAAGAGCCACGCGTTGATCCGCTGTCTCAATAGTTCCCAGGCGCTTGGCGGCCTGACCGCTCCAAACTCGGGCTCCGCAAGGATTTTATCCAGCTTCGTCCGCGCTTCCGGCGAACCGGGCCGTGATTTTGCCGAGGATTCGACCTCCTCCGCCAAATGAATCGCCCAGACTTCGGCTTTATCCAGCGAACCGGGGTTCAACTGGTTCTGCAGCGGCTGGGAAGAGATCGAATAATCGCCATCGGGCGTGGAAACGTTCCAGTGTTCCGGAAGAGAGTCGCGCAGCGCCTTTATCTCTCGTGCGGCAGGTTTTTTCTCCAGGACCACCGCGATGCGGTGTAGTTCCGCGGCGAAGGAAGGCGCATCATAGGAAGAATTCGCCGAACTCGCTGCCGCGGGCGACGAAACCTGCCCGCTCACGATCCCCGGCGAGTTCCCGGCAAGCGCCAGGAATGAAAACAGAACCCAGAAACGGCGATTCATGCGCACCTGTACGAAGCAGCGGTTTCTTCGCCCGTCGGCTTCACGAAAACATTTACATAACGCCCGGCATTTGCGAAGGAATCTGTCCGCTCGGATTCATCATCAACTGCAAATCAAAAGCTTCCTTGCGTACTCGCAAGTCGTAGTAGAACACAGATGTGGCGATAGTGAGGAATGGGGCCACCAAAACCCCCGCTGCAAACGATCCTACATTGGTCAGCGCAAGCCACATGCGCATGGCTTCCGGATTCTTGGTGGAAAGCACCATGCCGACCACGAAGGGTGCTGAAAAGAGTCCAGCAGCGGAATACGTCAGCGTTAGATAGAGGAAATAGATTACGAAAGCGCGTCCAGCGAAGTCCCTGGTAAGCGCGTAGCTGCGCTCCAAAGCACTTATCGATCCCAAATCCTCGAGTAGAGCCGCGGGTACGCAAGTGAGCAGCCTGCAAGCCACGTAAATCCCAGGGAAGATCAACAGAAGGAGGCCTACGCCGACCGCTAGTCCGTTCAGGATCACAACCCAGAGCAATCTCCACAACTGCCCCCACATCCGACCGAGCGACGCGCCGATCGTCGTTGTCCGTCCCAGATAAAATTCAGAAACCGCGAACACCGTTCCGCCCTGCGAAAAGAGGTAAGCCACCATGTAAACAACCAGCGCGACTAGGACCCCTGCAATTCCAAACGCCAGCAGGCCGCCAAACGGGCTTTGAAACTCTTGTTGCCTGGGCCCGGGCAGCGTCGGAAACGTTGGCATCTTCGTCAAGAAAGTCTGCGCCAGATTCATCGCCAGAATCAGGCTGTGTGGAATCGCGCTAATGCCCAGGAACAAGAGGAAATTCTTGCGGTACAACGAAAATGTGCGGTCAAGAATCTCTCCGAGCGAGAGAGGACGCAAATCGAGATCTGCCATGCAAACCTCCTGCCTGCGAGCGCCAAGACGTTGAGGAGGTTGCACTTTATCAAAAGAGAAGCAAAAAGGCGACGCCCATTCCGAAGCACGTTGCAGGACTTGCAATGCAAACGGGCCGCTCCGCTCAACCTGCAGGCAATTCTTCCCCCGGCAATCGGCGCAAGACCGGCAATTTAGGCCGCCTGGTTCACTGCCTGCTGCTTTCTGTCAAAAACTGCCTGCGCTTCTAAAATGGATTTAATAGTGTGATTCTTCTTGCCGGGCGGTAGAATTTGCGGCGACCAGGAGGAATTCAGATGATGGGTCGCAACATTCTCAAAATCGCGATTATTTTCGCCGGAGCCGCGCTTGCGCTCCACGCAACTGGCGCTTCCGCGCAGAGCAAGCTCTCCCCAAAATGGGAGGAACTTACAGCCGCGGATTTTCGGCAAGGCATTCAGCAATCGAAAAGAACGTGCCTGTTGCCCTTTGGCATTCTGGAGAAGCACGGGCCGCATTTGCCGCTGGGGACGGACTTGTTGAACGTGCGCTACGCTTCGCTGCAAGCTGTGGCGCAGGAATACGCCGTCGTTTTTCCGGAATATTATTTCGGTCAAATCTTTGAAGCGAAACATGAGCCCGGAACTGTCGCCTACAGCCTGGAACTCCAGCTGAAACTGCTCCAGGAAACCACCGATGAAATGGCGCGCAACGGTTGCAAGAAAATCCTGATCGTGAATGGCCATGGCGGAAACGAATATTTGCTTCCGCTCTTCGCGCAATCGCAGATTGATAAGCCCCACGATTATGTGGTCTACGTGATTGTTGGCGAGCGCAGCACTCCAGGCGGGCCGGCGCGAAAATCCTCTGGCATCGACTATCACGCCGGCGAAAACGAAACCGCAAACACCATGGTATCGCGCCCGGATCTCGTTCATCAGGACCGTGCTTCGAGCGAATCGGGGGCCGACGAGAAGCGCGTGAATCTGCCCGAAGACGTGTATACGGGAATCTGGTGGTACGCGCGCTTTCCCAATCACTATTCGGGCGACGGCTCCGTCGCAAGAAAAGAGCTTGGCGAATGGAACATGAAGAATTGGATTGACGCCATTGTCGAAGCCCTTCGCGCGGCCAAGGCCGACGACCAAAGCCTGAAAATCCAGAATGAATTCTACGAGAAGAGCAAACATCCTCTCGACACGCGCCCCTGATTCCTGCTGCCGCGCTCCAAAAACGTAAATGCAAAAACGTCGACTGGAAGCCGGCGCTACCCCGAGCCGACTAGTTAACGATAATTACCCCCTCCCCCTGGGTTTCTCAGAAGTGTTCATTCTAAAGATGGTTAAAGTCCTTTGTTTTGACACACTTTTGGAAGTGTTCATTCCAGGGGAGTTACAGGAATTATTATGGGACTCGCTTGCGTGCTTTGGAGGTGGCAATTCCGGTGATGAATTACGTGGATGGAGCGCGGGGATCGTGAAGATCAGTTCGACGTCGGAGTCATTCGATCACAGCGCCCTTCGTTTGAGAGCATGGAAAGTGGCGGAGCAGGTGGCGGGCTTTTTGTTTTGAAGAAACATCCCTACTGAGCATTTCCCTTATTAATCGCAAGCGCTCGGCCCTCCCCGATTTTTTTGCTTGGAATGGCCTGCCTGGTGTTCGCTTCTTATTGCAGGGCGGAGCTGGCGACCGTGCAGCCGGAGCCGGTGGTGTCGTAACGGATTACACCGGACTGGTCAGAGCAGAACATGCGCTGGCCTGAGCTGCCGACGACGACTGGAGTGCCGTTGATGGTGTAGACGAGGGAGGGCGTGTTGCCGTCGCCGGTCCAGAGGAAGGTGTAGCCGCTCTTCGTGCCGGCAGCGAGAACCTCGTCGAGCAAGCAAGCATTGGTTGTAGTAGCCGTGCATGGAGCTGCGCCGCCCAGCGCCGCCAGTGAGGGTGGGAAGCCAACGTTCGGGTAGGTGGCGGAATACATGACTGCGGAGGTGTTGATTGTACGGATGGAGCCTACGGCGGAGGCTTCGTTGGCGGCCATGCGGGAGCGGAGGAGGTTGGGAATGGCGATGGCCGAGATGATTAAGATGATGGCCACGACGATTAAGAGCTCGATGAGAGAGAAGCCTTTTTGGTGGGTGCGCATTCGTTTGTTCTCGTTCGACAGTGATGCTTGCGGACGGCTAAGACTGGTCTTGCGTTCGGGTCCAGCAAGTGTGATGCCTGTTGGACGTGAACTGTGGGCCTGAGATCCCGAGTTGGAACGACTAGTGGTTCAGTCAGGCACAGTCCTTTTGCGGTGCGGGCCGCCCAGTATACCCCTTTTGGCGAGTTCTCTGGCCTAAACATCATTTGCGGAAGTATTGAGCGGCTACCTCCGGTCTGAGATGAACCTGGATGGTTATTCCATTAGCCTTTCGGAAATAGGTTAAGCGGGTTCGCCTCGAATTGCCAGCGCCAACACCCCAAGGAATAGTGAAAGTTAGCGGGTGCGGCGGAGCTGGTCGAGCCAGCGTTTTAGGGTGGAGCTGGAGGTGGATTCGATGTCGAGGAATTCGAGGCCCATGCCGATTTTGGGTTTGACGATGCGGACCATGGCGAGGGCTTCGACGCGTTCGCCTTTGCGCTCGAGAGTGACGCGGGTGCGCGTTCTGAGGGGCAAGGGCTTGCTGGTGCACACAAAACAGCCGCCTAGAGAGATGTCCGAGGTGACACCGTCGGAACGGATTCCAGCTTCGAGGTCGAGAACCTCCGCGTCAGCGGCGAAAGGATAGCGGATAGCATAACGACGGTCGCGGAGGCTAGTTTTCTGCGACACCCCATCGGAAGATCGGTCGGTCATGGAAATAAGATCGCCCACTGTCGTGTAGGCGGGGGGAGAGCGCAACAGGCTTAACCAGAAGAGGTGCCCCGCTACTTGAATAAGAGTGCCAGAGGTGGCGGAAAAATAGTGGAAGGAGGGTAAAGGGAGGGCGAAAGTGACAATAGAAGGGCGAGCCGGGGCTCGCTGACCGGGAGGCAGATCCGTTAGCGGGACAAGCTTCGCGATGAGCGGGTGCTATTAGTTGGTACGACAAAGCGGGTCTGTCGGCGGCGCCGGATGCCAGGGACGATGTTAATCTGAAGTGGTAAATCTCCCTTATGCCAACTGAGACGATGCGCAGCGACGGACTTCGGCAGAGCGACCGCGTGAGATTTCGCATGCCCGTGGAAGTGTCGTGGACGGGTAGCAGCGGGGCGCCGGGGAAATGCACCGCGGAAACCCTGCTGGTGAGCCGCAATGGCGGAGTGTTGCGTCTGGTTGAAAAACTGACTGCGGGGCAAGAGATTACGCTCCGGCGGATGGAAGGCGATATCGTCAAGACGGCGCGAGGGCGCGTGATGGCGGAGATTGACCAGGAGCCGGACGGGTCTTTGTACGCGATTCAGATTATGGAGCCGCGAGCGGACTTCTGGGATATTGAATTCCCTGCTCCCCATAAAGCCGATGAGGCTCTGGCGCGGCTGTTGATGGAGTGCGGATTTTGCCAGCGGCGTGAAGTTGTTTATCTAAACGAGATGGAGCTGAAGTCGTTCGAGGTGCGAAAGTGCGTGGCGCGGCTTTGCAAACATTGCGATACGCCTTCGATCTGGATTGAAGCGCAACCGGAAGTGAAGACGCCGGATGCCGGAGGGGCGCAGGCGCAGACGATCGAAGAGCGCGTGATTCCGAGACGGAATCGGACGCGAGTGAAAGCACGGGTACTGGCGTGCATACGGCAGCGCGGATTTCAGGAAGAAGTGGCGGTTTGCGAGGACTTGTCGAAGGGCGGATTGAGTTTTCGAAGCCGGAATGAGTATCCCGAGGGATCGCGGCTTGAGGTGGCGGTACCCTTTACGCCAGGGAGCAGCGCGATTTTTGTGCCGATAAGGATTGTGTTTTCGCAGATGATTCCGGCCGCGAGGCTGTACCGGCATGGAGCGGCTTACATTCGGCCGCCGGTGGACGCTTAAACTGCTCACGGGCATTGATGAGCGTCGTGCCGACAAGCCCAACCCATCATAAACAGTATAAAGGGCCAGTAGAGAACAAGCGGTCCACCGACCAGAAACCACAATCCTTTCTTCCGATAGCCCAACAGACAACCGACGAGAGCGATAGCCACGCCCCTGAGAGCCAGAGGCTAATCAGAATGGTCGCGTCCCAATTGCCAGGTGTAAACAAGTGAGGAAGAAAACAGCTCGCGCCTGCGATGCTGAGCGACCACGTAACTAGCTTTTGCCTGATGCTCAAGTTCGCCGCCCAACGTCATTGATGGTTGAGAGCGTCCAGCTAGTCCATTACCGCGGCGGCGTTGCGTTCGTTGCGGCGGCGGTGCAGGTAGTGCATGGAAATGTTCAGGAAGATTTCGCCGCACTGGGTTTCGATGCAGATGACCATCGCTTCGGTGTCGGCGGTGCCAGCGAGACCTTCCTCATTCATGTGAATTTCCGGCGGAAACACTTTAAAGCGAAAGCCCTGATCGTTGAGGAGGGTGACGGAATTTCCGATCACCATGTTCGCGAGTTCGCAGACGGTTTCGCGCACAACCTGGTCGCTCGTGGCAACTTCCGAGCCGGCGAGAAAGCCGGCAACTTTGGTGGCGACTTCCGGGGAGAGGTCGAGAATGACGCGGCCTTCGATGTCACCCTTGATGGCGATGAGGGCGGCTACTCCTTTGCGGCGATAAGCATTCTCGTCCATGTTGAGGTCGGCGATATTCGTCGGGCCTCCCAGGGACTCGGAGAAGACGGCGTCCGCGGCGTTGATAAACGGCTGGATGAGTTCCATTCTCATGCTCGGGTCTCCCCCATGAAGGCCACAGGCGCACCTGCGGCGTTGGGATCGTCGCTAAGGACGTAACGGAGAATTTCGTAAAGGACTTCGGGCTTGACGGGTTTTTGCACGAAGTGTTTCGCGCCTTTCTGGAGAGCCGCCAGGATATTTTCCTGATAGCCCACCGACGAGACCATGACGATGCGCGCGTCGCCATGCTGGCGAACGATGCGTTCGACGGCCTCGATGCCTTCCATCTGCGGCATGGTGATGTCCATGAGCACGATGTCTGGCTTGGTGCGATTAAACTCCGCGATGGCGGTGAGGCCGTCGCCGGCTTCTCCGGCGACTTCGCCGCCGAACATCTCAATCATCTTGATGATGTTCTTGCGGGCGAAGACGGAATCGTCCACAACCAGGTAGCGAACCGGTTGATTGTCTTTTCGTAGTAGAGCGGCAAATTGTTGCATGGCCTTCTCCTTCTCCCGGCACGGTGTTAGGTGCGATGGGAAGAAACGGGTGTCCTTTCCGGTTTCTCGTTCTTATCGTTCTTTTCTGTCTTGTCGAGTTTTTCTGAGCTGGAGCGATCTACGCCATAATTCTGCACGAGAAAATTGGCTAGACCGTCCAACGGAATCACTTTGTTTGCGTAACCCTTCGAGATGGCGGCGCGAGGCATGCCGCTTACGACGCAGGTGTCTTCGCTCTGCGCGATGGTCATGCCACCGGCGTCTTTAATTGCACCAAGACCTTCAGCGCCATCTTCGCCCATGCCGGTCATCAGAAGACCAACGGCGGTGAGTCCGAATTGCTGAGCCACCGCATGAAAAAGTACATCGGCGGAGGGACGGTGACCGTTTACGGGAGGACCGTCGGACAGCACGGCCATGTCTCCGCGCGGCATGCGACGCACCATCAAGTGGCGATTGCCGGGACAAATCAAGACGCGGCCGGCAACGAGAAGATCTCCGGAATGCGCCTCACTCACATCCAGTGCGCAGCATTCGTCGAGGCGGTTGGCGAACATCTCCGTGAATCCCTCGGGCATGTGCTGAACGATCAAAATGCACGCCGGAAAGTCCGCGGGAATTTGCGAAAGCACGTATTGAAGAGCGTTCGGGCCGCCGGTGGAAATCCCGATGGCGATGACGCGATTCGGAGGAAGCGCGGCGCGGTCTTTCTTTTTCCCCCTCGGCGGGTCGTCGGAAACGACTGCGGCGGGAAGTTTCTTGCCGGCGGCGCGCTTTGCGACTTTGATTTTTTCGATGAGTTGGCCGGCGATGGAATCGAGGTGGCCAGCCGCGGCATTCTCTGGCTTGGCAACGAATTCTATGGCGCCAAGAGCGAGCGCTTTTAGAGTGGCATAGGCGCCTTCTTTGGAATGCGTGCTGAAAAGAACGACGGGCATGGGCGCGCGCTTCATGATCAGGCGCAGCGTTTCCATGCCATCCATGCGCGGCATTTCCAGGTCGAGGGTGACGACGTCGGGATGCAACTCTTCAATTTTCTTCAGAGCGAAAGCTCCATCCATGGCTGTGCCGACCACTTCGATGTCCGGGTCGCGCGCGAGGATCGAGGGGATCAGTTTCCGCATCAAGGCGGAATCATCCACGACGAGAACTTTGATGCGGGCGGCGCTCATGCTATGGCTCCTAACGGGAGGGAGCGGGATAGGCGGGAGAGGACCGCAGGCACATTCAAAATGAGTACGACGGTCCCATCCCCAAGGATGGAAGCGCCGCTGACGAGATCGCTGGAAATAATGTCGTTTGGAAGCGCCTTGATGACGAGCTCTTCCTCGCCTACCATGCTGTCCACGACGAGGCCAAAGCGTTTTTCCGCAGCGCCAATAACAATGACAAAGTGCTTTTTCTTTTGAGGCTCGGAATCAATCGCGCGAAGGCGGCTGAGATGTTCGAGACGCACGAGCGTTAAAATCTGATCGCGCAAGCGCAACACTTCGCGCTGATCGACGCGGTGGATTTCCTGTTCGTTGATGCGGGAGATTTCCACGACCGATGAGAGCGGCACGGCGTAGAGGCGGCCGCCAACGCGGAACAGCAGCGTCTGAATACTGGCTAGAGTCAGAGGCGCGCGGAGCTGAAACGTTGTGCCGCGAGCTTTCTGCGTGTTGATGTGAACCGTGCCCTTGAGCCTGTCCATCACGCTGCGCACCACGTCCATGCCGACGCCACGGCCGGAGACTTCGGTGACTTCAGCGGCGGTGCTGAAGCCGGGCTCGAAAATGAGGGTGAGCGCTTCCTGATCGGTGATGCGCGAAGCTTCTTCCAGCTTGATGATTCCCTGCTTGACGGCCTGCTTGCGGACAAGAGCGGCGTCAATACCACGGCCATCGTCGCGCACTTCAATGACAACCTGCGTCCCCTGGTGGTAGGCGTTCAGAAAGACCGTGCCGCGAGCGGGCTTGCCCGAGGTAAGTCTTTCATCGGCAGGCTCGATGCCATGGTCGACCGCGTTGCGGACCAGGTGCATCAGCGGCTCGCCGAGCGCGTCGAGAATGCTCTTGTCGAGATCGGTGTTCTGCCCGGTGACGTCCAGGGCGACATCCTTGCCACACTGCTTCGCGACGTCCCGCACAACACGCGGGAAGCGGCGGAATAGTTGTTCGACGGGGACCATGCGAATTTTCAGCACGCACTTATGCAGTTCATCGAGCACGCGGGACTGAAATCCGAGCGCGTCGGCAAGCTTCGCGCGCAGGGGATCCCGCGAGTGGCGCTGATCAAACTCTGTAAGCGCACGATTGAGCATGGATTTGCCGATAATCAATTCACCGACGAGATTCATGACCGCGTCAATACGGCTGGCATCAACTCGCAGAGAGCTTTCCGCAACCGCGGTAACCGCTGAGCCCGCACCCGCAGGCTTGGCTGATTCGGTGGCGTCACCGGAATCGTGATGTTCGGCAACGGTGGCAACCGTCTGGGCGGCCTGGGCTTCGAGAAGATCGCCGAGGAGTTCATGATCCGGCGTCGTAACCGCTTTGGTGCGCTCGACGCGGACGTCGGAAACAATGGAGGGAATGCGGCAGCGCTTCTGGATGGCTTCGAGCTTTTGCGCGCTGGAAATGGCGGCCTCGACGATTTCCACGTTGGCAGCGGCCAGATTGTCTTCCGGCCGCAGAGCGATGAGCGTGCCGCAGCCATGGAGGACGTTTCGAATGAGTTGAAAGGCCGCTGCCCGCATCAGGCTGTCGGGATCGATGCGCAGTGCGACGTTGTACACATTTTCTCCGCGGTGGACGGCTTCGGAGATCATGAGCTGCTCGTATTCAGTCCAAGCGAAGGCCGCGGGAACTACAGGAATTGCAGCTGGAGCTTGAGGACTTTGGGGAGCTTTGGGAGTTTCCACAACCGCAGGAACAGCTTCCACCAACAAGCTGCGGATCAAACCGCGAAGCTTTTCGAGCGATGGAAGCTTCTTTCCGCGCTGATACGAGGACAGCATCGCTTCAAACGAATCGGCTGCCGAGAGCACGACTTCGGCAAATCGCGTGCCGTGCTTCTGCCCGACTTGCGGCGTAAGAATATCTTCGAGCTCGTGAGCGAGCTCGCTCAACTTAGTGAAGCCGCAAGCAGCCGAGTCCCCCTTGAGCGTGTGCACAGACCGGCGCACGCGGCGGATGACTTCCTCGTCCGCTGGATGAGCCTCGAGTTCGAGCCCCGCTTCGTTCAGCGATTGCAGCAGCTCGTTGGCGCTCTCAAAGAAGAGGGTACGCAGTTCGGGGTTGCGATCTTCTGGCGACTTGCTCAAGAATTCGCCTCCACGCGTTGATAAGCGGTGCCGTTGTTGACATGGATCATGCGGAACTTTTGAGTCAGGCCAAAAAGGCTTTCCGCGTGGCCGACAAATAGATACCCGCCGGGATTCAGGCAGTGCCAGAACTTTTCGATCAGGCGCTTTTGCTCGGCTTCGTCGAAATAGATCATGACGTTGCGGCAGAGAATGATGTCGTTGCGGCGCGGGAGAAATTCTGTTTTGAGGTTGTGAAAGTCGAATTGGACGAGCTGTTTCAGAAGCGGCTTGATGGTGTATTTATCGGCTGATTTTTCGAAGTACCTCAAGCGGCACGTATAATCCACCGGCTCCATCTGCTGTTCGGTGTAAACGCCTTCCTGTCCGACGCGCAAGCTGGCGTAACTGATGTCCGACGCGACGATTTCCAGCTTCCAAGGCGGCGGAATGAGCGGTTTCGGCGAAGGCATATCGAACGGTAGCGGGTTGCGCAGATAGTAGTAAGCGAGAGCGTCGCAGATCAGAATGGCGACGGAGTAAGGTTCCTGGCCGCTGGAGCAGCCTGCGCTCCACACGCGCAAATTCCAATCACGGCGCTCCTGCTTCCTGTGGAGAAGTTCTTCCAACACGGATTTCTGGAGAAGATCAAGCTGTGGTTTGTTACGGAAGAAACTCGTTTCGTTGACGGTCAGATTTTCGAGTAGCAACGCCAGCTCCGCGCGCCCTTCGCGGCTGGTGAGCAAACGGTAGTAAGCGTAGAAGGAATCGAGCCCGCAGACTTTCAATCTGCGCTGGAGCCGGTCCTTCAAGAAGTGCGAGCGGCGCTCGTCGAAAAACATGCCGCATTCCTGATAGACGAGCGTCTGGAGCAGCTTGAGCTCCGCTTCCGTGAGCTGAATCTGTGCGGTGATCGTTCCCATGAGATGTGGGTGCGGTGATCCGGCATTTCGGCTGTCCCTGAGTTACCAGCGGCAGCTTTACTTTGCGGTGGCGACGGTGTCCGCGGCCTCCTCGAGTCGTTTGAGCTCCGGCCGATGCAACAGCTTGGAAATATCGAGCATGATGATCAGGCGGCCACTGAGTTTGCCAACTCCGGTTACATAGCCGGACTCCCCGTCGGCAAAGACGGACCCGGGGGCTTCAATTTCCGAAGGCGGAATTTTGAGAACTTCGGAAGCGGAGTTGACGATCAGTCCGAGCAATTTGTTTTCAATCTCCACCACCAAAATTCGGTTTCTCTTGTCGGACTTGATTTCCGTCAGGCCAAAGCGCTTGCGCAAATCCATCACGGGGATGATTTTCCCTCGGAGATTTATGACCCCTTCGACGGTGTCCGGCGCGCTTGGGACGGCGGTGATTTCCGGAACACGGACAATCTCGCGCACCGCGCCGATACGCACGCCGTACGTTTCATTGCCGATCCGGAAGCCGACAACTTGCAGATCCTTTTCCATCAAACGGTCTCCGCCTCCTCAGGAATGGGCGAGCTCGGCGTATTCGTGCTCACGTTCACGTGGGGAAGTCTTGTTGAACCCGCGCCGCGAACTATCTTGCTCGGTGTGGCGCGAGCGGTTTTGTGCGGAACGATCCAGTACAAAGCGGTCCATGCTGTCGAGCAAATTGCGGGAAAGTTTGAGCATCTGTTCGGCAGCGGCGGAGAGCTCCGTGGAGCTGGAAGCTGACTGCTGCACGAGCTCGCGCATTTTGTCCATGGCGCGGACGACGGCTTGCGCTCCCGAGGCCTGCTCTTCAACGGCGGAATTGATTTCCTGCGTGATTTCCGTGAGGCGGCTGGTGGCTTTGGCGATTTGCGACGAGCCGACGGACTGCTCGTTCGTGGCCGCGCCGATTTCCTGGGAGAATTTGTAGACTTCGGTGACGACATTGGAAATTTTGTGGAGAGCCGTGCCGAGTTCGTTGCCGAGGCTGAGGCCTTCTTCTACGATGCGCGTGCTGCGCTCCATGTTTTCGACGGCCTGGCGCGCTTCGCGCTGGATGCTTTGGATGAGGTCGGCGATTTCCTTGGTGGATTGCGTGGATTTTTCGGCTAGCTTGCGAACTTCGTCGGCGACGACGGCGAAACCGAGGCCGTGTTCGCCGGCGCGTGCTGCTTCGATGGCCGCGTTCAACGCGAGAAGGTTGGTCTGTTCCGCGAGATCGTCGATGACTTCAATAATCTTGCCGATGTCATCGGCGCGATGGCCGAGGATGTTGATGATTTCCGCCGAGGACTGAATCGCCTTGTTCGTGCGGTTCAGGCCGTCGGTGGCCTTTTCCATGGTCTGGATGCCGGTGACGACTTCTTCGCGCGAACGATTGGCGATGTCGAGCAAAACCTTTGCGGTATCTGCGACGCGCTGAATCGAGGTGACCATCTGGTCGATGGATGCGGAGGTTTCCGCAACGCTGGAAGCCTGCACCTGCGTGTTCTTCACCACGTTTTGCACGTTGATGCTCATTTCGTGCATCGTGCTGGTGACTTCCTCGATGGCCGAGGAAGCCTGAACGCTGACTTTGGCGGATTCGTCAGCCGCTCCTGCAACCTGATTCGAGCCGGCGGAAACCTGACCGGCGGAGTCGCGCGTGGTACGTACCAACTCCTGAAGGCCGTGAGACATGCGCAAGAACGCGTTGCCGAGAGTGTCGCGCTTGGAGCGAGGTACGACTTCAACGGTCAAGTCGCCTTCCGCGACAGACATCGAAACGTTGGCCATTTCCTTCAAGTACGCAACCATATTATTGAATGTTGTGGCGAGGGCACCGATTTCGTCATTGCGGTGAATATCAATGTTCTGGTCGAGGTCACCGGAATCGCCAATTTCGCGCGCCACGGTGATGAGGTGCGAGAGCGGCTCGCTGATGGACTTTGCGGTTTTAATGGCAGCGTAAATACCAATGGCTAGTGCGCAGAAAGTGAGAATGAGCGTGCCCCACATACTGACACTGCTGGCGCGTTCGGCCGATTTGGTGGTTTCGTTCAAAGACTTGGTGATGTCCTGGCTTGTCTGATCGAGGGCAGCGGAAGATTTCGTGAGCCAAGAGGCCGGATCCTTCTGTAAGTAGAAGATTTGGAGGTCAGAAACGGTCGCATCGCCGGAATCTACCTGGTGACGCTTGGCGAGCAGCGGCTTGGCAAAATTGTCAGCCCAGCTTGCTTCCGTGCTCTCGACCTGAATGAGGGCCGTCTTGACGCCTTCATTAGCAGTTTGCGCTTCGCCACGCTTGATAAGATCGTTGATGTCGCCGAAACCTTTGTTAACCTTTTCTTCGTCGCGCGGATCGCCGCTTAGGAGGAAATTGTCCATGTTGTGGCGGTTCAACATGATCTGGTAGCGAACCGACTCAATGGTGCGGACGTTCTCCAACGCCGACGTGGCATCCTTCCGGGCAGACCCCGCTATGAGGCCAGTGCCGAGATTAACGAAGAACAGCACTCCCAAAATGGCCAGAATCACACCGAAACCTAAGTAAAGCCTTTTCCCGATCGTCATTGCAAAATGCCTCCACTCACCCCGGCGACGCGATTTTCTGCAAAACGCTCCTGCCGTTTTCTGCGAATCCCTTAGTTATTCGACCCGGTGAATTCAAACTCAACGACCTGCGTGCTTTCTTCCGCCGCGGGAACGAATTTCCACTCCTTCACCGCGTCCTGACAGGCCTGTACCAGCAGCGGATGCCCGCCAATCACCCGAGTGCTCTTCACGCGGCCATCCGGAGTGATGACCACTTCGATTTTCACCTTGCCGGAAACGTTCATACGCTTGGCAAGTTCCGGATAAGCGGGCGAGACCTTAGTTTTTACCTTACGCTTGCCCTCGTCCGTGGACCCCGCTTGCCCAAAGCTGGCCGTTCCCAAGGAAAGCCCGACGGCGGCTGCGGCTACACCGAGGATTAATTTTCGCCACTCAGATTTCATGGACCACCCCTCGCAAGAATGGAAAGACCCCGCGGAGAGAAAGGCACGTCGGGTGCCATGCCAGAGAAGTGTTCAGGCAGGGTGGCATGACAGGGTCATGGTGTGGCAAGTGACTGAGAATGAAGAGTTAACGGGATTTTCACAAAATCAGGGCGGCGCACTGCGCGAGTTGCAGCGTCTCAGCAAACCCGAAGTCTTCGAGCCCAGGTCTCATGCTGAGACGTGACCGCTCGGACGGGGCCGCGACCGTGGACGATTCGGCAACGCGGCTGAGAACGCCGATTGACTCAGAATGAGATGAATCGTTAGGGTGGTAGAGAAAGGCAGAAGTCAATTTGAGACGCGCGTCCACCCCCAACCCGCGATGCGAAAAACGGAACCTCTTCGGACTCGGCGTTTAACCGCACGGTTAAACAAGACTGCTGCCCCTGTGCCCGCATCCTCCAGACAAGCCGAAGAATTGATGGAGTTGGCGGTCGACGCGGCCCAGTCGCGACAGCTTCCGGAATTCCTGGAGCGGTTCGCCGGACGAGCGGCGCGGATGCTTGGGGCTGCGTGGGGCGGTGTGGCCGTGTTTCGGGGGCGTGAGACGGATCTGTACGCGGCGCGTGAGAACGAAGAAGCGGTAAGCCCCGCGATCAAGAGTTGGATCATTACGTCTTCTCGCGAGCATCGTGCTCCCGCGGCCGTGCGCGCGTTGCCGGCTGCGAAGGAACAGGTCTCACAAACTGGCGCTACAGCTTTGTACGGAATCTTCGTGCCCATTGGCGCGAGCGATGGAGAACGGCTTGGTGCGCTTTGCTTGCTGCGCCGGCGTAAGACCCTCGACACCGGGGAGAAAAAACTGCTGCACGCTTTGGCCAGCCATGCGGCGCTGTCGCTCGAAAATCTTCGCAGATTCTCGCAGTTGGAGAAATCCAAGCGGCAGTGGGTTGAAGATATTGACGCGATCAGCGATTACATCGTGGTGCATGACCGCGCGTGGAAGATTGTGCGCACGAACCGATCGCTTGCGTCGCACCTCGGCGTGCCGCCCGTTGCCCTGGTAGGCGAGGCGATGAGCGGGCTGCGGCAAATCGCCGAAACGGGGAGCGATCTTCCCTGCCCTTTTTGCCGGGATACCCAGCGTCCGCACGAAGAATACGTCGCGGCCTCGGCAGAGCGGATTTTTCTTGTTTCGACCTCGAGAGCCCCCGGCGTCGTCGAAAACGATACGCGCACGATTCACGTTCTGAAGGACATTACGGACCGGCGGGAAGCGGAGCGGCGGTACCGAGAGTTATTTGACAGCATTCAAGAAGGCTTGTTCTTCGCCACTCCTGACGGGCGATTTCTGGACGTTAACGACGCGATGGTGCGCATGCTGGGGTACGGATCGCGGGAGGAGATGCTTCGTTCGGACGTGAGCCCGCACCTTTATCCCGCCCCAGCGGCCAGAGAGCGGTTTTTGCAGACGCTGGCGGAGCGCGGCGTCCTGCGAAATTACGAAGAAACACTACGGCGCAAGGATGGCGCGCTGCTGCACACGCTGCAAAACATTACCGCTGTTCGCGATGCGCAGGGGCGCATCGCCCAGATTCGCGGGCTGATGCTCGATGTTACCGAGCAAAAGTCGTTTCAATCGCAGTTGCAGAGAGAGCGCGACTTCAATCAGAAAATTCTGAATACGACGCAGAGCATGATCCTGGTGCTGGATACGGCGGGCCTGATCAGCTATGCCAACCGGCGTTGTTACGAAGCCGGTTACCGCGAAAATGAATTAATCGGCCACCGTCTAGTGGACTGGGTGGAAACCTCTCATCGCAAGGATTTTGAGGCGGCTCTGGAAACGACAGCGAACGGACAGCAGGTGGAGAACCTTGAGTTGCAAGTGCGGCGCAGCGACGAGTCCATGGGGCATTTCTCCATCAGCCTGAGCCCGATGCGCGATGAGCAGAGCGCGGTAAACAGCGTCGTCGTGGTGATGACCGATATTACGGATGCGGTGCTGCTACAGGCGAAGCTGGCGCACTCGGAAAGAATGGCGACGATTGGACGATTGGTTTCCGGCGTGGCGCACGAGGTGAATAATCCTCTTGCGGCGATTTTGGGATTCACAGACTTGCTGTTGGAAAACCCCGAAGTGCCGGTCTCCGCCAGGGAAGATTTGCAAATTATTTTACAGGAAACACAAAGGACGAAAGACATCGTGCAGGATTTGCTGAGCTTTGCGCGGCAGCGACCGGTGCAGCGCGAGCCCGTCCAGGTAAATACGGTCCTGAGGCAAACTATCAAGCTGCGCAGCTATGATTTTGCAAGCCACGGAGTGGAAGTCACGGAAGAGTTCGATGAAACGCTAGCGCCGGCGCTCGGCGATGCGCAGCAACTTCAGCAGGTCTTCCTCAACATTCTTAATAACGCCTATGATGCGGTCCAAGAAAACGGGCGCCGCGGCCATATTGCCATTCGCACGGAACGCGGCGGTAACAGCGTTCAGGTGGTGGTCACGGATAACGGCACGGGCATCGCGGATCCGGAACACATTTTTGACCCGTTCTACACCACGAAGCAGCCCGGCAAAGGCACCGGACTCGGCCTCAGCATTTGCTACGGAATCGTGCGGGCGCATGGCGGCGAGATTCAATGCTGGAACAACGCGGAAGGCAGCGGTAGCACGTTTGTCGTGCGTATTCCGATCGCAACAGAACCAGCGGTGATGGCAGCGAAAGAGGCAGGACGATGACGATGCCAGCAGCCGTTGGCCACACTGCACCGATTCTGTTGATTGAGGATGAGCCGTCGGTGATCGCTTTCCTCAAGGCAGCGCTTGAGCGAAAGGGATACTCCGTGGTGAATGCGTCTTCCGGCGCGGAGGGGCTGAAGCACCTCGCGGACGGACACTATGCTGGAGTGATTTCCGACATTCGCATGCCAGGAGCCGTGAATGGCGCGGACGTGCATGACTGGATCCAGAAAAACCGCCCGGAACTCGGCTCGAAAATCATTCTTATCAGCGGGGATACGGCAAATAGCGAAACGCAAGCCCTGCTGGCGCGCAGCGGCACGCCCTGCATCGAAAAGCCGTTTCGTGCGCAGCAACTCATATCCATTGTGGAGAAAACCTTCGGGAAACCATGAGCGACGATTTAAAAGTTCGATTGCTGGTCGTGGATGACGAGCAGAGCATCCGCAAGCTGTGCATGACCATCGGCAATACTTTGGGATATTCCTGCACGGAAGCGGAAAGCGCCGAAGCCGCGCTGGCGAAACTAGACGCCGATATTCCGGACCTTATTCTGACCGACCTGAAGCTTCCGACGCTTTCCGGCGTGGAACTCTTGAAGCAGGCGAAAATACTGCTTCCCCGCACGGAAATAGCGATTATGACGGGACATGGTTCGATCGAGTCCGCGGTCGACGCCATGAAATTGGGCGCTTACGACTACATCGAAAAACCCTTCCGCGTCGAGAAGATGCGGCTTCTGCTGCAACGCATGGCAGAAAAGGTAAAACTGGTCACGGAAAACGAGTTCCTGCGGGAGCGCGTCAGCACTGAAGAGAATCTGGATGGAATCATCGGCACGTCGGCGAATATTCAGGACGTGCTGAGGATGGTTTCGCGGCTGAAAGACACGCGCACTCCGGTTCTAATTGCAGGCGAAAGCGGTACCGGCAAAGAACTTGTGGCTCGCGCGATTCATTTCCGTGGCGCGCTGGCACAGACTCCGTTTGTCGCGGTGGATTGCGGCTCGCTCGTGCCCACGTTGATGGAAAGCGAACTTTTCGGCTACGAAAAAGGCGCATTCACGGGGGCGATTAAAACCAAAGCCGGGCTATTCCAGGCTGCCAATGGCGGAACGATTTTTCTGGACGAAATTGGCGAATTGCCTCTCGAAATGCAGGCCAAACTTCTGCGAGTGCTGCAAGAGAAGGAAGTCCGGCCGGTCGGAAGCAACGAAAAAGTGAATGTGGACGTGCGCGTAATTGCCGCCACAAACCGCGATCTGGAAGCGGCCTATCGCGCCGGCACCTTCCGCAAGGATCTCTATTTCCGGCTGAATGTCGTGACCGTACACCTGCCGGCCCTGCGCGACCGCCGCTCGGACATTCCCATGCTCGTTCATCACTTCTTGGACCGCTACGCACCGGACTCCCACTTACAAGTCACTTCCGCGGCGATGAAAAGCTTGTTCAATTATGAGTGGCCGGGAAATATCCGCGAACTGGAGAACTGCATCGCGCGGGCCATCACACTGGGCGATCGCAAAGTGATCGACGTGGCCGATCTGCCGCCCGCTATTCGTAGCGAGCAACCAGATTCTTCCGCCGCGCCGGCCCAGGACCACGCTTCGCTCTCCACCACCGCCCTGGCCGAGATGGAGCGCATGACGATCCTGCGCGTTTTCGAGCAGGCCAACGGTGACAAAGCACTCGCCGGACGCATGCTGGGCATCAGTCGCGCCACTCTCTATCGCAAGCTGAAACGGTACAACATCTCGCCACGTCCGGGTCCCGGCGAGGTGGAAGCCGAGGCTGAAGAAAAGGCGCAAGCTGCGGAATAGTGTCTCAAGCCGCTTGGCGAGACTCTGAAGTGTCAGCGGACTGAGACGCCGGCGTTTCAGCGTGAGACGCGTGAGCCACTCGATACCCATGGGAAAATCTTAAGTCTTTCCGTTTCTAGGATTTCTGAGCTATCCCCTTTTCCATTTCTTTGGCGTGCAGCGTGCATCTCTATCCGTGGGACGTTGTGTGCGTTCTGGGAACTGGTGCGTCAGTCCGCCTTGGGACTGAATTCCGGTGTGACGGCGGGTTGAGAGGCTACGTGAAACGTTCCAATGAAGTAACGCTTACCGCGACCGAACAAGGTTGCGCAGAACGACTCGCACGCTTCTTCCCGCGCGCTCTGGCCGTCCGGGTTCCCGTGCAAGTGACCTCGCTGCGGGCCGGCGGCACGCGATTGCGGGAAGCTACCGTCGTGGAGTTTGGCGGCTCGGAACACGCTATTTTTCTGTCGAGCCTGCCATTGGAATTCGATGACCGGGTACAAATCGAACGCGATCGTAATGACAGCGCGGCGGAAGCAACCGTTATTGCCGTGCAGTATCACGAAGGACGTAAAGCAGTGGCCGTGCGGTTCTTGCAAGGGCCCTGCGCTTGGGTGACTCAACCTTGAACAAAACGACTACAACGCTGAACAAGCCCGCCCCGCCGAAGAGTGCGAATTCTCGCCTCGCGAAGTGGCTTGAGGATCGCTCGGTTTTCCCCATTTATCTTGCGCTGGCGAAGCAGCTGGAAATTGAAATTCCCTTCCCGCAGGAAAAAAGGAATCTTCCGGAAAAGCCGGACCTGGAACTCTTCGACGAAGTCGAATCCTGGCTGGACGAAATGGACCAGCGCGTGTTGGTGCACGAACTGCGCCACCTCTTGCAAGCCACCACGTTAAACGCCAACGAAAACAGCTTGTGCGCGCTGATCCACCGCCATCTGCAAAAGTCTTCGAAGACCAACATTGACCGCGACAAGGTCGATTTCCTTCTCGTGCAGTACTTCGCACTTTGCGCACCGGCAAAGATTTATCACAAGCAGATCGAGCCTTCCGACGTCGCGCAGGTCATGAAGCCGGTCCTCGGCGACGTCGAGGAAGCAAAGCTGGAATGGTGCGAACCGCTGGAGAAAGTGATCGAAACGCTCCGAACCTTTCGGAGCCTGCGGGATATCCTCAAGACCAACTTCATCGAGCAGGGCCGTAAGGTAAAAGAGACGGCTGGCCCTATGTTTTACGATCCCGCCGCTTTGCTCGCCTTTGTGCGGTTTAACTTCCTTCTGCGGCGGACCTTCATCGAACTGATGCATGCGGACCTGATTGCCATTCGCTCAGGCCTCGCTCAACTGGAGACCGCGGGCGTAAGGATCATTGATTGCCATCACTTTGGCCTCTCGTCGGGCGAACCCCTTGGCAAAATTCGCGAGACCGCCGACGAATGGAAGCAGCCGTTCCAAAAGGAATACACGGAGCGCGCCGTAAACCAGACGTTTGAAAAGCTGCTCGGCTTGCGGACGGATGTGGAACGAGCTCTCGAAAAGATAGCGCCGAAAGTTCCGGAAAAGTCTGCCGGTTCCTCGAAAGCCGTCAGCGCTCGTGACGCAGTGGCCTCGGGCGCGCAAGGCCGGGACGCTTTAGCCCCAGTTGCGAGCACACCCGCCGCGGAAAAATCCTCCGCTGCCCGCGGTGATAATTCGACAACGTCACCTGTCTTTGACTTTGAAACGTGCCTGGAAAAAATCTGGGAGCAATTGATTGCCACGCCGCCGACCCGCGGCCGCTCCATGACAACCGTGAAAATCGGCAACGCGCGCATCCTGATGTCCTCCTGGGAAGTGACGGCATTTGTCAGCGAGGATGGGCCGTCGGCCGAGGATCTTCGCCGCGCAGTGGTTGCACGCGCGATGGTCACTGCGGCGATGGAAGCCGCCAAGGAAACGGGTAATGCCACTTCCCTGGAAAAGGCGCTCTCCATTGCGCGCATCGAAGTCTCGCGCTTGCAGGAACGCGTGGACATCGCGAAACAAGCCAAGGATACGGAAGCTGCCGTGAACCTGGGTATCAGCACCAAACGCTTGCTCTCGGCGCTGGACGAGGCCGAAAAGCTTTAGATGCTTTCATTTTTCTGTGGGAATACAGGGCGACTGCCCTGGGAGCTGGGCCGCATTGCGAAACGCTAGCGTACTGATTCTGAGCGATGAGACGGAATTTGCCCGGCTGCTGACGTCCTGCTGGCAGGCGGAGCGGCACGCGCCCGGCATTACCGTGCTCAGCAGTGAACTTTGGAAAGATCACGAAGCCGTACCGCACGATCTCGTGGTCGTTGGACCGCTTCATGAAGGAAAACTAACCGGTGTTTTGCGCTCGTTGGAACCAGCCGCTGCTGTAATTCTTTGCGTGCCGGCGGATTCCCGCGAACTGGGGCAGCTGCGCTCGCGTTACCCACGGCTGGTTCATATTCCTTTGCGGGAAGATTGGGCTCAAACGCTGTTGCTCGTCGCCGGAGAATCTTTGCGGCGCGCGGAAGCCCAGCGGCTTGCCAAACAATCGGAACGCCGCGCGGCAAAAAACGAGCAGCAGGCAACCCTGGGCCGCTACATGGTCGACATGAAGCACAGCGTCAACAATGCGCTGACGTCCATGCTCGGAAACGCCGAACTTTTGCTGTTGGAACCGGGCCAGCTTTCCTCGCAATCCCTGGCGCAAATTAAGACCATTCACAGCATGGCGCTGCGCATCAACGAAATCATGCAGAGATTCTCATCGCTGGCGAGCGAGATGAGGGAAGCTGAGAATGCATCTCAAGCTGAGACGGAAGCCGAACCGGCGTCTCCGGCGCCACGCCGGTGAATAGGACCAAACGCTCCGTAACCCGCTCATAATTCACCTCTTAGACAAAATGGGCACCTGGCCTCACGGAATGCGCAGGCTGGCTGCTTACGTGCACCTCTTGTCCGCGGAGAATTCTGGGGAGATGTCGATGCTGCAGAAAAAAGTACTCATCGTCGATGACTCGCCCTCGCAGGTGAAGCTGATCCAGGGCTATCTGGAACACGAAGGCTACCGGCTCGTAGGCTTGAATGACCCGGAACGAGTGGAAGAAGCGATCGCCAATGAGCGGCCCAGCGTTATTTTGCTGGACGTTGTGATGCCGAAACGCAACGGCTTTCAGGTTTGCCGGGAGCTGAAAAGCAATGCGGATTTCAGCGCCATACCGGTGATTCTGGTGACGTCAAAGAACACCGAGAGCGATAAGTATTGGGGCCAGCAGCAGGGTGCGGATGGATATGTCACCAAGCCGTTTACCCGGGAAGACCTGCTGCGCGCTGTTCGGCGCTTTGCCTAACCAATTTGCCGGAAGTTTTACGAGGACGATTCGGGAATGAGTGAAGATTTTCATCTTGTACCGCTGCCCGCCGATGCCGACGATCTGCTCGAAGCGCTTGGGCCGATGGAAGAGCGTCCGCCGGAGTCGCAGTACGTCGTTTTCCGCAGCGGGCGCGAACGCTTTTGTTTGCCGGTGCTGGATGTCGAGGAAGTCCTGGACTGGCCACTGCTGACAAAGCTGCCGCTCGGTCCGGCGTACCTCGCGGGCATTTTCAATTTGCGCGGAGCCATTGTGCCGTTGATTGACATCGCGATTACGGAAGGCCGCCGCCCGGGATTGCTGCCCAAGCACGTGGTGGTTGCTTCGCTGCGAGGCGAAGGCGCGCACGACGATTTGCGCATTGGCATCGCCGCGGACGAAGTCATCGGCACGTATTCGGTCAATACCGAGGATTTTCTGGAACAGGCTCCGGAAAATGTGCCGCATTGCATCGGAATGCTTCGCCACGACGACCGGCTGGCGCTGGTCATTGATTTGAGGAGATTGCTCGAGGTTTTTCCTGGACCGAGCATTTGATTTTTGGGGCGGGCCTTGCCGCTTGCGGCGCGGACACCGCTGAAGGGATTTGGAGGAAGGCATGAAATCGCGACTGAGTTCCACAATCTGGATGCTGGTGTTGGTGAACGCGCTGATATTTATCTTCGTCATCGGCTTCGCGTTCAGCGCCGGCAAGAAGGCGGGCGAGGCATCTTTCTTTGATTTCGCAGCGCCGGGCGGCATCAACGTCATCATCGCCCTTGTGCTGGCGATCGGAGTGTCGGTCGTTCTCATGTGGCGCCTGGGCGCGCTGTTGGGACCAGTCCAAACTCTAGCGGAATTCTCTGAGCGGATGGCAGCGGGCGATCCCCGTGCACGCGCGGAAGTTACGACGAATGATGAACTGGGCTTCATCGCTGAAAACCTGAACCGCGCCGTGGCAAGAGTTTCGAAAGCCACGAGCAACCAGGACGCCAACGATGCATTGCAGCGCAGCATCACGGAACTGCTCACGGTCATCAACCAGGTGGCGCGCGGCGATTTAACGCTGCGTGGAAAAGTCACCAACGACGCGCTGGGCAACGTCGCGGACTCCATCAACTACATGCTCGACAACTTCACCAAGGTTCTCGAGCGCGTGCGCAAGGCGGCCATGGAAGTCACCGCCTGCTCGAACAACATCCTTGTGGCCGCCGATGAAATGCAGGCTGGCGCGACGCAACAGGATCAGGAAATCACCAACACGTCGAGCGCCGTTGAGGAACTGACGGTTTCGATGAAGCAGGTGTCCAACAACGCGGAAGCCAGCGCGGAAGCGGCACGCCGCGCTCTCGACGCAGCTGAACAGGGCAACCGCGCCGTGCGCGATACGCTCGAAGGCATGCAGCGCATTCGAGCCTCCGTGCAAGCAACCGCAAAGAAAATCAAGTCGCTGGGCGATCGCTCCCTCGAAATTTCGGAAATCATCAACGTCATCAACGACATCACGGAACAGACCAACTTGCTGGCGTTGAACGCGGCCATCGAAGCGGCACGCGCTGGTGAAGCGGGACGCGGTTTCGCGGTTGTCGCCGACGAAGTTCGCAAGCTGGCCGAACACAGCCGCAGCGCTACGAAAGACATCGCGGCGCTCATCAAAGCCATTCAGGCCGAGACCAACGAAGCGGTCGTCGTCATGGAAGAAGGCACCAAGGAAGTGGAAAGCGGCGCAACGCTGGCCGATCAAGCCGGACGCGCCCTGGACGCCATTTCCAACGTGGTGCGCCAGTCGGCGGAACTTGTCCAGGAAATTTCGCTGGCTTCCAAACAGCAGGTACGCGGTACCGAAGGCGTTGCGCATGCCATGCAGATTATCTCCAGCATTACACGCCAAACTTCGCAAGGCACGCGCGGAACCGTGGCAACGGTCAGCCAGCTCGTGAAACTTTCCGATCAACTGAACGAAGCACTTGCGCAATTCCGCGCGGCGTCGAAGAACGGCACTCTTTTGGAAGATTCCGAGCGGCCCGTCCCAGCCGGCGCTCTGCGGTAAACAGTGATTTTCTTCCCGGACAATTGCCCGGGGCAAGAGCGGGATCGAAATGAGCGAACGCCAGGGACCGGCGCACGGTCTGAGTGAACACGAATTGAGCGAGATCCGCATGCTGATTGAAGAGCGGACAGGCATCTGCTTCGACGAATCGCGCGAGCGGTTTTTCTCCACGCGCGTGAAGGAGCATTTGCGCGTCAAGGGTCACGAGCGAGGCACCGATTTGTTGCGCGCCATTCGCAAGTCGAATGTCGAATACGAAGCTCTGCTCGAACGGCTTCTCACTCAGGAAACCAGCTTCTTCCGCTACCCCAGTGTCTACGAGGCTTTCGAAAAACGCGTGCTTCCGGAATTGCACGTGAAGAAGTTCTGGAAGAATCCCCGCACGCTGCGCATCTGGAGCGCTGGCTGCTCGACCGGGGAAGAACCCTATTCCATCGCGATCACCATTTCAGACTCGCTCTCTTTCTCCGACTCGTGGAACGTTGAAATTCTCGCCACCGACGTCGGCCGACACGCCCTGAAGCACGCGGAGCACGGCGCATACAAGGGACGCAGCCTGGGAAGCGTGAGCGCGCAGCAGCTGGCCACGCATTTTTCGGAAGTGGCCGCAGGACATCAAGTGAAACCGCGGCTGCGCAAGATGGTCACCTTTGCGCAGATGAATCTGGCGGCAGCCGTCTACGTCGGACGCATGGATCTGATTTTCTGTATGAACGTGCTCATTTATTTTTCGGAAGAACGCCGTCGCACGCTCGTTCAGCGCTTCTACGACACGCTCGAGCCGGGCGGCTACCTTTTCCTCGGGCATTCGGAATCCATCTCCAAGATGCCCGTCAAGTTTCAAGCCATTGTTCTGAATGACTGCATTCTTTACCGCAAGCCCACGGCTGAAGAGCTTCGCAAGCCGGAACTTGTGGCGGAGGGACGCGCGTGAGCATGCCGGACCGCGAAGCCGTCGAGATGTTTCTCCAGGAAGCGGCGGAGCACCTGCAATATTTGCGGGAATACGTCAGTGTGCTTCAAGAGATTTCGCCGCGGCGCGAAGACCTCGAGCGCCTTTATATTTCGGCACACACGCTTAGCGGAACTTCGGCCAGTTACGGATTCCCACGCTTCTCGGAAATTGGCGCGAAGCTTGCCCATGTCTTCCAATACGCATTGAACGCGCCGCTTGGCGACGACCTGCACGGCCCGCTCACGGAATTTTTGTCGGACGGCATTTCCCTGCTCGAAACGGACCTCCTGGAAATCAGCGACACGGGCAAGGAAAGCCTCGAAGACATCGCCGCCTTCAAGGAACGCTATCGCTTCGCGTTCCCAACAGAACCGCCGCCACTAAACTATCCGCAGCCGCAATCCCATTCCGAATTGTCAAATGCCGTCGCGCAAGAACGCGTGGTGGCCGCTGCAACCGGCTCCTATTTCGACGCCCTGCCAACCGATGATGAAGTCGGCGACGAAATCCTGGACTTCTTCCAGCCGGAAGCCGAAGAGCACCTCCAAGTTGTCAGCGATTGTCTGATTTCGCTCGAAGGAAACAACAATCCCGAAGAGATTAATAAACTCTTCCGCGCGATCCACACTCTAAAAGGTTCTGCCGCGCAAGTCGGTTTGAAGCGGCTTGGAGCTATCGCGCACCGCGTCGAAGACCTCATCGGCCGTCTGCGCGATGGCGAACTCGAACCTTCGCCTGCCGTCGTTGACATTTGCCTCGAATCCATTGACGTGCTCAAGAAGACGCTCCACCGCCAGTGGAACGACGAAAAGAACATGCGCGCAGGCGTCGATTCCCTGCTCGGACGCATCGCGGAATTCGCCCCAGTCGAAGTGGAAGATTCGGAAGGCAGCACGGCGCCCGCAGTCGCCGCCGAAGTCCACCCCACCAGATCAGTCGACGCCACCGCTATCACCGTTTCGGGGAAAAAAGAGTCCAAACCAACCAGCAAAGCCGCCGCAGCCGCAAAATCGGTGCGCATCGCACTCTCCCGTCTCGATCGCATGATGAATACGGTCGGCGAGCTCGTCATCAACCGCACGCGCATGGTCGGACGCGTCGCCGAACTTGAAAAATTGGTTGATACTCTCAGCTTCTCCAAGGAACGCCTGCAAGGAAAAGTCGGCGAATTCCAGGAAAAGTACGAGTTCAACCGCATCAGCAATACGCGCCAAACCGGTCCATGGAGCCCGTCGACGGCCCGCCAAACTCTCACGAACGCCGCCGCTGGCGACAACTCCTTCTGGTCCGATTTCAGCGAACTGGAAATGGATCGCTACGACGATTTCAATATTCTCTCTCGCTCAATGGCGGAAATCTCTGCCGACGTAAACGAAGTCCTTTCGCAGCTCGAGGGCTTCATCGGCCGCGTCGAAGGCGACATCGACGAATTCACAAAACTCGCGCACCACCTCCAGGACGAAATCACCGCGGCCCGCATGGTGCCCATTGGCACTCTCTATTCGCGGCTGTCGCGCGCCGTACGTGACGCCACCAAATCCGCAGGCAAGCAAGTCGACCTCGATCTCTCCGGCAGCGAAACGGAACTCGACAACAACATCATTCAGCAAATTTCGGATCCGCTGGTCCACCTCGTCCGCAATTCCGTCGCCCACGGAATCGAGCGCCCCGAAGACCGCGTCACTGCAGGCAAGCCCGAACTGGGTAAGGTCTCCCTGCGCGCCTACCATCGCGGCAACCACATCTACATCGAAGTGGAAGACGACGGGCGCGGCATCGATTACGAGCGCGTAAAACAGAGCGCCATCGAGCGCGGCCTCGTTTCCCCGGAAACCGCCGATCGCCTCACGGAACGCGACCTTCGCGAAATGCTCTTCCATCCGGGCTTTACTACCGCCCCCGTAAAAACCGAGCTTGCCGGGCGTGGCGTCGGCCTCGATGTCGTCCGCGCAAATCTAAACGCGCTCAACGGCGAAATCGAAATTCAAAGCATCAGCGGCCAAGGCACCAAATTCACCCTGAAAGTGCCCCTGACCCTGATCATCTCTCCAGCGCTCTTCATTCGCTGCGGCACAACGAATTTCGCGCTTCCATTGGCCGTCGTGGAAGAAATTCGCCGCCTGCGCGCCGACGAAATCGAAGACGTCGGCGGAAAACTTCTTACCAAAGTTCGCGATGTCGTGACCGAAGTCGTCAGGCTCGACACCTACCTGGGCCTGCCGCCGCTCGAACCGGTCAATGGCTACTTCCGCATGGTCGTCGCCAATGCCGGCAATCGCCAGATCGGCTTGGTCGTCGAAGAAGTCCTCGGCAAAGACGAAATCGTCATCAAAAATCTCGGCGAATATCTGCGCCGCGTAAAACTTTTCCCCGGCACCACCATCGCCCCTGACGGCAGCCTCATCCTTCTGATCGATCTGAATCGCATGGTCGCCAACGAACCGACGGAACGCCGTCCTCTGCAAGCCAGTGCCAGCGCGGCACGCATTTTTGCTCCAGGTTCGACCGCCGTGGCCCGCGGAACGATCCCTGCCGAAGCCATCGACCGCGTCGAACAAGAACGCCTCATCATTGTCGCGGACGATTCCATCAGCGTGCGCAAATTCGTTGGCCGCATGCTCGAAAAGAACGGCTACCGCGTGAAGCTTGCTGCCGACGGTATGGAAGCCGCCGAACTCGTAGCACAACACGGCTGCCACCTGGTCATCACCGACCTCGAAATGCCTCGCATGACCGGCTACGAACTAATGGTGCAATTGCGCCAAAGCCCGACGACGCGCCGCATCCCCGTGATGGTCGTCACCTCACGAGCGGGCGCAAAGCACCGCGATCGCGCCATCAAAGAAGGCGCAGCCGCCTTCCTGACGAAACCCGTCCAGGAAGATCAGCTGATCGCCGCGGTCGAACAACTCATGGGAACGGAGGCGCGACCCGTAGTTCCGGTCTCGTAAACCACCATGCCTCCCACCGCAAACAAGAAATTCAAAGTGCTCATCGTGGACGACTCTGCCTTCATGCGCAAAGTCCTCGAAACGATCTTCAACGCCGACGATCAACTAGCTGTAGTCGGCCACGCCAAAGACGGCCGCGAAGCTCTCACCCTCGCTGAATCGTTAAAACCCGATGTCATCACCATGGACATCAACATGCCGCACATGGACGGCCTGCAAGCGACAGCGCAAATCATGACCACGAACCCGCGCCCGATCGTGATCGTCAGCTCGGAATCAAGAGACGGCGCAGCAAGCACACTGAAAGCATTAGAACTGGGGGCCATCGAGTTTGTCGCCAAGCCTTCGAGCGGCATCGACCTCGACATGCAAAGTGTGAAAGAAGACTTGGTGCGGAAAGTGCGCATGGCGGCAAAGGTTCGCGTCGTACGTACCGCATCGCGTCTCGCTTCCACACTGCAAAAATCCAATGGCGAAGGCGGCACTCAAGCCGCGCCCGCCACTTCGCGCCCGGCACCATCAAGCGTAAATCATGATCAACGTTTTCCCGTCGTAGTCCTGGCCGCCTCTACAGGAGGCCCCGCAACCGTCATGCGCCTGGCTCCAGGCTTTACGCGCGACTTCCCCGCCGCCGTCATTTTGGTCCAGCACATGCCCGCGGCTTTCACAACGCAGTACGCGACGCAACTGGCTGAATTCACCGGCATCCGCGTAAAAGAAGCCGAAGCCAACGAATCTCTGCAACCTGGCACGCTTTACATTTGTCCCGGCGGCCAACATTTGCGCGTGACTCCGTCGGGCCGCATCCAGCTCGATGGCACAAGCGGCCGCATCAACGGCTATCTGCCGAACATCGACGCCACCATGGAATCCGTCGCCTCTTTTGCAGGCCCAATGAGCATCGGCGCAATTCTCACCGGCATGGGCAACGATGGCACCCTCGGCGCAAAGGCCATCAAAGCCGCGGGCGGCTTGGTACTCGCCCAGGACGAAGCGACCTGCGTCATCTTCGGCATGCCCGCCGAAGCCATCAAGGCCAACGCGGTCGATCAAGTTCTCGGCATCGACGACATCTATGCCGCCATCGAAAAACGCGTCATCGGAATCTGCCGCACGTCACCCGTGGGAGTCCGCTAATGCGCGTGCCTGCGCCACCTCCCAAACCCGCCGCCGCGCGTACGGAACAGATTATTCTCTTCCGCGTATCAGGCCAGCTTTTCGCTGTCTCTTCCGCGTCCGTGCAGGAAGTTCGCAGCGTGGACAGCCTCTCGGGCGCCGCAATCGAAATCAATCAGCCGACACTCCGCAAAGTGCGCCACGTCCTGCGCCGAGGCGACAAGGCTCTCTACGTTGTAAACGGCTCCGCTCATTTTGGTTTGCCTCCATCCTCAGCGGGACTCGTCTTCGTACTTCGCAAAACCAGAACCGCCGTCTTGATCGACGGCATCGACAAAATGGCCACTATGACCCGGCTGCAGTCTCTCCCGCTCGCCTATTGCCACGAAGAGCGCCAGTGGTACCGCGGATTGACCGCCCTCGATCAAAGCGTGATCCCAGTGGTGAATCCCGAAGGATTTCTGACCACCGAAGAGTTGGCCCTTCTCGATGCGTCCCTCGTCCCCGAAACTTTGCCGGAACACTTACCGGAAGAACCGACTTCTGAAGGGATAGCCTCGCCGGAATGATGCCCTCCACCGATCTCGGTTCGCAATCCTTCGTCCTTCTTCGCTTGGGCGAGCGCCGCTTCGCCGTCGCTGCCACGCAGATTTCGGAGTTGGTCGCCCCAAGCCGCATTTTCCGCTTTCCGCATCGCACCCCAAAACTCGAAGGGGTGATTCTCCGCCGTGGCCGCATCGTACCCGTCTGCGACGTCGCCGAAGCCCTCCTCCGCAAAGGCCTCACCTCGCGGCGTTTCTATCTAATTGCCGTCCGCCATTACAACGACAAATCCGAATGGGTCGCGTTGCCTGTCAGCGGCGAATGCGAGCTGATCGCTGCGGAAATGATGGCCGCGGGCGACGCTGACGCTCCCCACGTCGCCGGCTGGATTTCTCACAACGGCGAAGTCATAGAAATCTTGAACATCGATGCACTTACGCCCGGCGGCGAAGGCTTGCCAGTTCCCGCCCCGGCGAACGCTCTTCTGGAGGCCACGCCGTGATGCCCCCAGGGCGCGCGCAGAAAGTTCTGCTCATCGACAGCAACGTCTATTTCGCCAAGCGCCTCGGCGACGCGCTCAAACGCGAGGGCTTTGATGTTGTCACCAGCACGCAGGCCGCCTACGCGCTAACGACCATCGAATACGACGCGCCTTCCGCGATCCTCTGCTCGACCAACATGCGCGAAATGGGCGCTCTCGATATAGCGAAAATCATCCACGCCGATCCAAAGAACGCTGCGGTCCAAATCATTGCTCTCGGTGACGGCAGCCATCGCGCCCTCATGGAAGCCTTCCAGGCCGGCTGCGACGATTACATCGATCGGCAAAGCCCCCCAGCCACAATCGCTTCGCATGTGAAAAGCATCCTGGTCAGCAAATCCGAAGGCTTTCAACCCACGCAGATGCTGGCGCAGTCGGACACCAGCCTCAGCGGCAGCCTCACGCACCACGATCTGACCGGCGTCATGCAAATGCTCGGACAAGCCCGCCAAACCGGCGCCCTGCACATCAACGCTGGCGAGACGGACGCTGTCCTTTTCTTCGACGCCGGAGAAATCACCCACGCCGAATGCGGCAGCCTTTTCGGCGATGAAGCCGTCATCCACATTCTGAAGAGCTGCGTCGAAGGTGGCGAGGGCGTTTACAAATTTGCCTACGGCACCACTTCTCCCCAGCGCACCGTGTTGCGCTCGTCCACCGATCTTATGCTCGATGCCATGCGCGAGTACGATGAAGGGGCTCGCGACATGGCGGATAAGGAAGCGCTATGAGCGAAGCGATGATTGTTCCGCCGTTGAACGAAACAGAAACAAAACGAACGCCTACGGTCTATTTCATTGATGACAGCGCCACCATGCGCGAGGTCATCAAGATCGCGTTCCGCCGCGAGAGCATCAACGTCATCACTTGCGCGGACGCCGCCTCCGCTTTAGCGCAGTTCGAGCAGCACAAGCCCGACGTTGTAATCACCGACGTCATCATGCCGGACCAGGACGGCTACTCCGTCTGCAGCCAGATCAAACAACATCCTGAATTCGGCGGGGTTCCCGTCGTTCTCATGTCCGGCGTCGTAAACAAAAGCGTCGCGGACAAAGCCGTAGCCGTCAAAGCCGACGAACTCATTCGCAAACCCTTTCAGCCGCAGGATTTGATTGGCCGCGTGAAAAGCCTGCTCGAACCCAAGCGGCCGGCCGATGCGCCGGTTGCGGAACGCCCAGCGTCTTTCAACGCGCTCAACAATCTGTTCGCTCCGCCGCCGGCACAGCGCCCAGTTGCGCTGCCACCCGACCAGCGCGCGCCGGAGTCTATTTGGCCCAGAGCTCTTGCCGAAGCGTTCACTGCGCCGCGTCCCGGTGATGCGGCAGTCCCGCAACAGCACTTGCAGCAGCAAAGCTCGCCGGCTTCACGTCCCGCGCCTACCACCTCGGACATACAAAAGCTCCGCGCGGAAATCGCAAGGCTCGATCTCCTCGTCAAAAAACTCCAAACGGAAATGCAGATTGAGCGCCAATACACCCAGGCCCTCGAACTCCAAATCCAGACGCTCACGCGCGTGGAATAGCGGTAGGGTCCTCCTTCTGAGGATGACCGCTCTGTTTGCCACGCCAACTCTTCTCCGTGCTCTCTGTGACCTCCGTGCCCTCTGTGTAATGTTTTTCTTATCTTGTAAGCCCTTTTCTTCGACTCTTGAACCTTGAACTCTTCAACCCGCGCACCTTTTCCCCATTTCATGCTCCAGGAACGCCGCGCCGCGGCATGTGAACTCGCATTGTCTCTTTGGAAAGTACGCGCGCGGAAGCCAATTCCGCAGCTTCCCATTTTGCGGTTCTCACGGCTATTCTCTTTCAGGGGGCTTCCATGAATAGCAAGAAGGGTTCTGGAATCTCGCGTCGGGAATTTGCTCGCCGTGCCGCCATCGTCTCCGCAGTTTCGGTGCTCCCGGCGGGCAGTCTCCCATTGGATTCTGCATCTTCAAAACCCCTTCCGCCGCAATCCCCGGATGCGCCGAAACTCTCCACCGAAAGCCAGGCCGAAGCTGATGCCCGTTACGAGGCAATCCTCAGCCACTACCGTTCGCGTTTCTCCGACACGCAAAAAGCCGACCTCTATCGCCTATGTCTCCTCGCGCAGCCCTCGCTCGACCACCTGCGCGCCTATCCTCTGGAAAACGGCGACGGGCCCGCTCTCTATCTGAA
>Ga0209655_10000022_pt1 | contig 53573 bp, 44 predicted proteins | sample BogFormECP03_OM2_FD_188236 | JGI IMG/M metagenome (GOLD analysis project Ga0209655, IMG submission 188236) | Bog forest soil microbial communities from Calvert Island, British Columbia, Canada - ECP03_OM2 (SPAdes) (version 2) | ecosystem: Environmental > Aquatic > Freshwater > Wetlands > Bog ...
AGCATAGCGCGCATGCATCTCAGATGAGAAATTCGCTAGGTTCCCAAACTCGATAGCCTCGCGGATTTGCCTCATTAAGTCAAGGTAAAAGTGGACATTGTGGTGGGTGGCCAGGATCGCTGCGGTGAGTTCTCCGGCGGCGAAAAGATGACGAAGATACGCGCGCGTGTAGCGGCGGCACACCGAACAAGTGCATCGCGGATCAAGCGGCTGCTGGTCTTGCGCATAGCGCGCGTTTTTGATCAGCACGCGGCCTTCGCTGGTGTAGAGGCAAGCGTGACGCGCCGCTCGAGTCGGAAGCACGCAGTCCATCATGTCGATGCCGAGCGCGACGTAGTCGGCGATTTGCTCGGGCCGACCGACGCCCATCAGATAGCGAGGACGATTGTGCGGCAGCAACGCGGTGACTTCGCCGGCCATTTCGCAGGTCATCTCGTGAGGTTCGCCCACGGCGAGCCCGCCAACGGCGTAGCCGGGAAAATCAATTTCGAGTAATTGGCGCGCGCTCTCGCGGCGTAGATCGGCGAACGTCGCTCCCTGCACAATGCCGAATTGCCATTGAGCAAGCTCTCCGTTAGGGCTCGCGCATTCCTTGAAAAAGTTGCGCGCGCGCCGAGCCCAATTGGTCGTGCGCTTCAGCGCCACCTCGGCTTTGTCGCGCGGCGCAGGAGTCTCGATGCACTCATCGAGCACCATCGCAATGTCTGAGCCCAGCGCCAGCTGAATCTCCGCCGCTTTTTCCGGAGTAAGCAGATGCTCCGAGCCATCCAGATGCGAGCGAAAGCGCACACCCTCATCCGTCACTTTGCGCAACTCCGAAAGACTAAAAACCTGGAAGCCGCCGGAGTCCGTAAGAATAGCGCGCGGCCAGGACATGAATTTGTGCAGACCGCCGAGCTCGCGAATCAGCTCATGCCCAGGCCGCAGATAGAGATGGTAGGTGTTCGCAAGAATGATGCCAGCGCCGAGTTCTTCGAGCGCCTCGTTGCGCAGGGCTTTTACCGTGGCCTGCGTCCCCACCGGCATGAACGCTGGCGTTTCAATCGTCCCATGCGGCGTGGCCAGCCGCCCGCGCCGCGCGCCAGTCGGATCCGTCTTTGCTACTTCAAACGAAAAATTCACGCACCAAGTGTATCAGGAGAAGATGAACGCCCAGCCCACGCGGCAAACCACGAACGCTGCCCACAGGCCGAACACAATCATGTAGGGCTTGCTCCCCTTGAGCTTTTTCGGGCTTGTTGCCGCAAATCCGATAGCCAAAAGGATCATGGTCCATATCGAGAAAACGTCAATCGATTTGCAGAGCGCCACCAGCCACTTCGCCGATTCGTCCGGTAGAAACGCCGCAATGTTGGATGCAAGGGGGTTCTCCAAATCGATGGTACTGGGATCCTTCAAATAGAGGGTGAGTATCAAAAGTGGGCTGCTGACCAGTCCCGTTAGAAAAGCGTGCGCGGTTATCCCCATCGAAGTACTGAAATTGGTGCTTGCTCCCCCCAGCAGGGAATAGGCGCCCCACAAAACAAGGCTAATAATGAGCAGGCCAAGGATGGGGCCCACGAATCCGATTGCATAGGTAACGATCGGAGTAATCTTTGCGCCGGCTTCGATCTGCTGCTGTTTCTGGTCGGCGCTAAGATTCGCAGCCCTGGGGCTCTTTTCAATCTGCTGGCTCATGAATTCCCGCCAGTTGATGCGCTGGTTGATGGTCACGCTTACGACCACGCTCAGGAGCGTGGTTAGCGCAATGGGCAGCAGCCAGCCAGGCTTACGTACGATGTCGGCAAAAGTCTTCCCGGGCGAGAAAAACACACCAACGATGCGTCCAAAGGCGCTTATGGATGGCTGCTCTTCGGGAGCAGCCGGTGCAACGGCAGATGTCGTTTCCATGTAAAAGCCTCCACCACGAGGTTGCGGAATGTTTCCTGTAGGACATTACGCAAAGCCCTAACGAAAGATTTCAGAGGCAGAATTTTAGCCGAAACAAGCAACATTTGTACGGAAAAACAGTGTAGGGGCGGGTTCAGCCCGTCCCCTGGGCAGAGAAAGGCCATTCCCCCCCCAAACCAGGACAACGGCAAGCGGATTTATCGCTTGTCGAGAGGAATAACAAATTTCAACGCCGTATGCGTCGCGGAGAATCCAACAACCTTTACATCTTTCAACCCTGCTTTTCGCCCGGAGGCAATCACATCGTTTTCCGTGATCGTCTTTTGGCCTTTGGGATAAACAATCCATAGCGCCGCCGCGCCCTTTAATGAATTCGCGATCTTCGCAACGGAAGAGAGCCCCTTGCGAGAGCCGGCGCTAAAGAAAACACAATCCGACCCCGCGCCAACCTTTCCGGCCGTAACCTTTACGGCTGTAACCGCACCGGCGATTTCCTTCAGCTCTTGCAGAAATTCTGACTCCAAAGCACCGATCGCAGATACCTTCGAGCCTGGCTTGATCCCCAGTTTTTCCATACGCGATTTCGGATGCAGAATTTTATTGGCCCACTTTTCCGCCTGTGGGCCCAGTTCAAACGAAGCCTTGCCTTCTGGAAAATCAATTCGCAGCTCCCCGTCCACCGCTTTCAGCGATTTGATCTGCGCGAAAGGAATTTTCAGCCGGAACTCGCCTCGAAAAATCAGCTCGCTGGTTTCAAGCAGCGCCTTTCCTCCAGAAACCTGCTTACCGAACCGGACTGTGCAATTCGCCTCATTTCCCATTCTTCATTCTCCGATCCGCGGCTCTTCTCCAAATTTATTCGCTAACGACTTCAAGTAGCTTTCCATCGTGGCGGTCTGGCTGAAAATCGTTCGCGACATGAACCTGAAAAACGGATTCGTAACGTACCCGCGTTCCGTGATGCGCAAAGTCGCGCCGTCGGAGACCGGCGCAAGCTCAAACGTCCACGTTCCGCCAAACGGCAGCTTCGGATCAGCAATGCGCGTCACCAATTTCTGCGGCGGCGTCATCTCCACAGTTTCGTAGGGGATCGTGCCGGAATTTGTCACTTCGACGTGTGCCGGCAAGCCGTTGCGATCCGGCAAATGTTTAACGCTTTTCAACCCTTCGCGCCAGGAGGGCATTGCATCCACATCGGTGATCGCCTTCCAAATGTCCTCCGGCGGCTGACGATAGCGCCCGATGCGCGTCGCCACATGATCGCGCGGCAACAGCCAGCCAATCACCGTGATCAGAATCACCAAGCCCACCAACGCCAAGAACACCCACAAAACAATTCTCATCGCGCACCTCGCTGCAAGAATTCAAACGTTTAAACGCCGCTTCAATCCGGCAATCGTCCGCGTCCTGGCTTTCTGCGCTTCTCCAGCTCTTCCGTCTGCTCCGAAGCCGCCTTCGCCAGCAGCGCCAGACCTGCAAGCCCCGCGGCTCGTTCTTCCGGTGAAAGCCGCGACAGCATCTTCCCCACGCGCTCCGTATCGAGCACGGAGTTCGCCTCGCGCACCCGCACGCCGCTCGCGGAGAGCCGCAGCATCAAACGCCGGCCGTCCTTCTTGTCGCGCGCGCGTGTCACGTAGCTCTTGCGGACCAACTGCTCGACCTGCAACGACATCGTGGACGGCGTTACGCCCATGTGCCGCGCCAGTTCGAGCAGCATCACCGGCTCGCGCTGGTCCAGATGATCCAGAATGCTGCCCTGGTGCGCGCTCAGAACGCGCTTCGATTTGGGATCCCGCACATGCCGCCGGTGACAAGCAAAATAAATCCTTGGATAAAACTCCATCAATTGCCGCACGGCGTCGTTCTGCATGTCCATCCATGGTTTCCCACAACAGTTTGATTTGTCAAATCAAATTATTAACCGTGGCCACCCTAGCCGCAGGGGCTGGGCTTGCCCCGCCCTCCGATCTGTAACTCGGACACATCTGCGCTCGCGCCCCTTTGTGATTCTCGGCAACCCGCTAAAATGGATGGCTCGCCTCACCATGGCTACCGCAACTACACAACGCGTCGACTGGAAGCTGATCTGGGCGCAGCGCGGCTTCCGTTTCTTCTTCGTCGCCATGTTCGTCTCGCTGTTCGGCAGCGGCATGAACTTCGTCGGCGTGAGCTGGTACATCATGGCCGCCACGCATTCCACGGTAAAAGTCAGCCTGCAAGTCATCGTCGTCACGCTCCCCGGCCTCCTGATTCCCTTCGTCGGCGGCGTCCTCATCGACCGCTTCGACCGCCGCTACCTCGGCGTAGTCCTCGATCTAATCCGCGGCTGCTTTGTCCTGGCCACCGCGTACATCGCCTGGAGCGGCCATCTCCAACTCTGGCATCTCTACGCCATGACGCTGATCACCGGCATGGGCTCCGCCATGTACTGGGCCACCGTCAACGCCCTCGTCCAGGAAGTCATCCCGCCAAGCCAGTTCACCGGTGCCAACGCCGCCGTTCTCGTCGGCGTGCAAAGCGGCATGCTCATCGCCGGCTCCTTCGTCGGTTTTCTCTACGACCGCGCCGGCATCCAGGGCATTCTCTTCATCGACGGCCTCACCTATTTCGTCTCCGCTTTCTGCCTTTACCACGTTCGCAGCGGCTACCTTAGTCCACGCGCCTATCTAAAACGTTCGCGAGAATATTCCGAAGCCACCGAGGCCACCGCCGAAGCTCTCGAGTCCGGTGAAAATCCCGAAGTAGCCGAAGCCGGCCTTTCTCTCGCCATCTACGCCGATTTCAAGGAAGGTTTCGCCTACCTGAAGGAGCAGCCGCTCGTCCTCGCGCTGGGCATCACTCACGCCATCATGATGGCTGGCGTCGTCAGCGGCAACGTCGTCCTAGTCGCTCTCGTGAACGACATCCTTCACGCCGGCGCGCGCGGCCTCGGTTTTCTCGAAGCCGGCTGGGCCGTCGGCGCCATCACCGGCGGATTCATCGCCAGCCAGCTTCGCGGCTCCGTGCGTATGCCGCTCTACGTCGCCGCATGCGCCGTGCTCGCCATCGGCCATATGGCCACGCCCTATGTCGCATTTCTCGTTGGTGCCGTGATGATGCAAGCCGTCTTCGGCTTGTGCCGCGCCGTCGGCGGAGTCACGGCGCAGTCCGGCTTGATGTCCATCGTCCCGCGTCATTTTATGGGCCGCACACAATCCGCCATGGCCATTTTTACAACCTGCATGCAGCTGACGATGAGCCTTGCCCTCGGCGTAATCGCGCAACGCGCCGGTCTCGTGGCAGGCTACGCCTTGTTAGCGCTGCTCTACACAGGCGCCACGCTTTCGGCTTCCAAAGCGCGCCAGCTCATGCGATAGAATTTTATTTGGCCGTTTTTAAGGAGACCCGTGCAGAGATGCCTTCGCTTTACATCATCCTCGAAACGAAGATTCCCAACACCGACATCCATGTGAACGGCAACTTCTTGTCCAAGCATGACGGTGAGCTGGAACAACTCGCAAAGCGCCTCGACGTGAAGCCGCTGATGAGTTTCTTCAGCGTTTCAAATAACGAAACGTCCGAGCTAAGTGAAGAATTTGGCGTTGACCTAAGTAAGACCAAAGAGCAGTGGTTTGCTCCAGTGGAGGGCTTGCAGACACTTAGCGCTCTTCTACAAAACCTGGATGCATCCAGGTTTGACCATCTGGAACGAATCGAGTCCGAGCTCCAGGAATTCGCCGCTGTTCTGGAACTCGCCAAAACAAACGGCGTACGCTGGCATCTTGCAATCGACTACTGAAGAGGAAGGCCCCGCGCATCCGACAGCAGATGCGTTAATCGCACTTGAAATCCAATTTGTCCGCGGCTCCTGCCCTAACCTCGCCTCTCGAGTCTTCTACATCGCGCTAAACTAAAATCGTTCTGCTCCACACGGAGGCACCATGGAAATCCGCACGATTCAACCCTTCCTTCATTATTTTGGAAATGTTCGCGAGCGCACCATGCGCGTAGCGCGCAGCATCCCGCCCGACAAAATCGACTGGACCTATGCGCCAGGTAAATTCACGCTCGGCGATCTTCTGCGCCATCTCGCGGTCGCGGAACGCTATATGTGGGCCGAAAACGTTCAGGGCCATCCCGCCCGCTACGCTACGCACGGCAAGGAACTCGCCGACGGCTACGAATGCGTTATGGCATTCCTCGAAAAGCTTCACGCCGAATCCATGGAAATTTTCGCCCGCCTCACCGACGAAGACCTTCAGCGCAAATGCAAAACCCCGGACAACGCGCCTATCACCACTTGGAAATGGCTCCGCCTGATGCCCGAGCACGAAATCCATCACCGCGGCCAGATTTATTTGTATCTAGCAATGCTCGGCGTGAAAACGCCGCCGCTCTACGGTCTGACGTCCGAAGAAGTTCGCGCACGCGCGGTCATGGATTGAGCACGGCCTGCATACGGCTGCGCCAGTTCTCCGGCAGATGCAGCAGCCTCCGATTGCCTCTTTTATGCAATCTTCGGCGCAGGGGACGCCGGAACAGTTGTTGGCGACGCTGGCGTCGCTTCAGCACCCGGTGGAGCAACCAAGTCCTGTCCCAGTAAGTCCACGGCAGCCTGGTTCAATTGTGCCCTCATCTGGTAGCGTTCATTGGCTCGGGTAATGTATCTCACCGCAATTTCAACCCCGCCCACCACCGGCTTCACGTTGATCGCCGGCGCCGCTGTCAGCGTATGCGCGGTGTCCTTCGAACGCGCCACCCCCTGCCATTCTTTCTCAGCCTGTTTCGCCGTCTCCCCCGTCACTTCCAGCACTTTCTTTTGAATCGCATCCACAATCGGGTAAGGATCGCGCCCAGGAGGCAGCACGATCTGCAACTCGTCCCACAGCCACTGCCCCGAAGTCGAAAAATTAAAGTAGTGCCCTTCAATCGCAAAACTATTCGTAAACGTCACGCGGCGCCCGGTGGGATGCCCCGAATCCGTCCAATTGCCAGTTTCCAGGAGCACGGTATGAAACATTCCCAGCTCAACAACCTCTCCGGTTACTCCGTTAATCTCCACCCAATCCCCGAGCCGAATTCCATTTTTCCCCATCAGCACAAACCACCCGAGGAAGCCAACAATGAAATCCTTCAGCGCCACCGTCAAGCCCGCGCCGGCCAATCCAAGAAATGTTCCCAGCTGACTCGGCGGCCCCAAAACTACGAGCAAGATCATCAGAACGGCGAGGACTTGGAGAGTTACGCGGATGACGGTCCGCAGGCTCTGGACTTGGCGGCGGTCCAGCGCGGTTTTGCCCAGCAGGTGCTCGAGCCAGTCGTCGAAGAAGATGCCGATCAGCAAAATTCCCAGAATGATGGAGAGACTGATGAGCGCTTTGTGAATCGCATTGCGCTCTTTGGCGCCGACGAGAACGTACCAATCGCCGTAGGTCGTGGCGAGCTGCTTTTGGTCGTCGGCCCGGAGGGCCAGGGAACCGGATATTTTTCGTTGGCTGGCGCGGCGTTTGATGGTGTTGAGCAAGGTTGAGGAATCTTCGGGCGCCGCCGCCGGGTTGCTCTGCGAGTTAGCGGTGCCTGATGGGTTTACGGCGACCGAAGAACCGGCCGGCTTTTGCGCCTGCGCCGCTTGAGGGGAATTTTCCGCGTCCAGCTTGGATTTCAGCGCGGTGTGTTTGACGGTGTAGCTGGCCGCAGCGGACTCGGCGGCCTTCTCCGCTGCCTGTAGTTGGCTTTCTTTCTGGTGCAACTCGGACCATTCCTGATACAGGGAGACCAGTCCGTGTCCCTGGGGAGGCTGGGTAGCGGTTGCGGTGGCGGTATTTTTGATCGCGGCGCGATGGGCCTCGAGCTGCTCCTGAAGAACGGCGTCGGGGTCGCCGCCAGCACGAATCAATTCGTGCTTATTGTTGGTGACTTCGCTCTGGTGGAGTTCGAGCTGGGATTTTGCAACATCCAGATCGTCATCCAGTTTTTGTTTTTTGCCGCCGGCGGCTTTGGCATCCGCGGCGGTGAGCGCAGCGATTTGCTGGGTGTCGGCATCGAGGGCGTTCTGGGTGGCGATCAGCCGGTCCTGAATCCTTTTAGCTTCGGCGCTCAGCGCCGGTGGATTGTCGCGGACTTCCTGCAAGGACGAAGAAAACGCGAGGCTGACCTCATCATCGGCAAGCCGCAGCGCGTCCTGGGCCAGGCGCTGCTCGCCAGGGCTATTGGGAAGTTGCGCGAGCGCTTGCGCGGTCCTAAAAGGGGACTCGTCCACCACCACTTCCGGCGGAAGCGACGGCTGCGCGAACATTCCCTGGCGCAATACCGCAAATGGCTTCGCGGTGCGATACAAACCGAAGGCGGCTAAAACCAGCAGGACAGCTACGGCCAGTGCGGCGATTTTTTGTCGTTTGCTCATGCGTTTGCTTGGCCCGACATTCTAATACGCGACACGCTCGAACAACACGCACATCTTCGAGCTGACTGATTCGAAAGTGACTGCCTGGATTCCTCGTCGCAGCGCGATTCCGTCCGTTATGCTAAATCTTAGACTACTCAATGAGTTCAACCAGAGCATCGTAGGCAAAATCGAGGTCATCTCTGAATTCCACGGCAAATAAAAACGCCCCGATCTCTCGGGGCGTCTCAATTTAGATTCGACTATTCGCTACACGCTGCGCACTACTGAGTTTCTTCTACAAATAGTCGCGCGAAGGCCCTTCCAAAAACGCGCGCAGCTTGCGCGACCGCGACGGATGCCGCAGCTTCCGCAGCGCCTTCGCCTCGATCTGCCGAATGCGCTCGCGAGTTACGGCAAACGACTGCCCCACTTCCTCCAGCGTATGCTCGCTCCCGTCATCCAACCCAAACCGCATCTTGATGACTTTTTCCTCGCGCGGCGTCAGCGTCTTCAGAACAGACGAAGTTTGTTCCTTCAAATTCAAATTGATGACCGCGTCCGAAGGCGAAACCACGGCCTTGTCCTCAATGAAATCCCCGAGATGCGAATCTTCCTCTTCGCCAATCGGCGTCTCCAGCGAAATCGGCTCCTGCGCAATCTTCAAAATCTTGCGCACTTTGGACACAGGAATGTCCATGCGCTTGGCGATTTCTTCCGAGGTTGGCTCGCGGCCGAGTTCCTGCACCAACTGGCGGCTTGTGCGCACCAGTTTGTTGATCGTTTCGATCATGTGCACGGGAATACGAATCGTGCGCGCCTGGTCCGCGATCGCGCGCGTAATCGCCTGCCGAATCCACCACGTCGCGTACGTCGAAAATTTATACCCGCGGCGCCATTCAAACTTGTCCACGGCCTTCATCAGGCCGATGTTGCCTTCCTGAATCAAATCCAGGAACTGCAATCCGCGGTTCGTATATTTTTTCGCAATCGAAACCACCAACCGAAGGTTGGCTTCGATCAATTCCTTCTTCGCCTGCTCGGCTTCCGCTTCGCCACGGTGAATAAACGTCAGCGTCCGCTTCAGTTCGGTCAGCCCGACCTCGCTGGCCTCTTCGATATCCTTCAGCTCCGTCCGCCGCGTGCGCAATTCCTTGCGCGCCTCGGCCGCCACGTCGCCCTTCGCGGCATCCACGCGCCGCTCCAGCCGTCCCGCCTCGCGCTCCAAAGACTGCAAGCGCTCCACGGTCCCGCGCATCTTGTCAATCAGCCGCTTCTTCTCAAACGGATTGAAATCGATCCCGCGAATTTCCAGCGAAATCTCGACACGCGTCCGCGACACCGCCCATTTCGCCTTGATGTACGGCCGCTTCTTGGCTTTCGGCGTGGCCCCCAGCTTTTCTGCCTGCTTCAGCGCCAGGTCATACAGCTTCGCAATCTTGTCGATGTATTTCAGCGTCTGCTTGGTCTTGTTGGCAATCTTTTCTTCGGTCAGCTCTTCGTCGTCAAACTGGACGATTTCCTTGATCGACCGCGCGCCTTTGCGCAAATCCTCACCAACCGCAATCAGCTCCTTAATCACAATCGGCGACCGCGTGATCGACTTCATCACCACCAACTGCCCGCGCTCGATCCTCTTCGCGATGGTCACTTCGCCTTCGCGCGTAAGCAGCGGCACAGTCCCCATCTCGCGCAAGTACATGCGCACGGGGTCGTTCGTTTTCTCCAGCGAACCCGGCGTCAGATCCAGATCGCTTCCGCCCTCATCCGAGTGCGCTTCATCCTTGACCACCGCATCGCGGTCGCCCGATTCCGAAGACACTTCCACCGCTCGCGCGGCCTTCGCCGACGCCTGGTCCTCGTAAATCTCAATCCCGTTCCGCTCAAATGTAGTGAGAAGGTCGTCGATCTCTTCCGAGGAGTGCACCTCCGCCGGAAGCGAATCGTTCACTTCGTCGTAAAGCAGGTACCCGCGCTCTTTGCCAACGGCAATGAGCTGCTTTACCGCATCATATTTTTCTTCAAGACCCACTGCTGCCACGAATTCCTCCAGACTTCACCGCTAATCCCAAGTACAGCCGGTCAGCCCCGGCGAAAACTGTTCCGTGCCAAGGCGCAGGCAGTATGCCACGCTTGCGCAGTCATCTCCGCTGCGTTCACCAAAAAATAGTATGGGGAAAACTCCCCACCCGATCACTCGTCTTTATTTTGAATTCCTCTGTACTGCGCCGCGCGCCTGCCCGCCGTTCGCCCTGCACTTCAATCTCGTACTTCGCCCGCTCTCGCCCTCAGAGTACGGTCCCCGCCCTCCATGTACATCCTACTAAGATGCACTTAGGTGCGAATCCGTTACTCGCGAAACCCTTTTACGCTACACGCTTAAGTCCTCTCCAGTCAACGTTTTAATTGTGGAAATCTGTGGAAGATATTGACTCCGGTTCCGACCGTGTTGCATGCCGACTTAGATTTAGATGTTCTACAGTCCGCCACAGATTCGCGGCACGGCAGGGTCATCCTTCTGAGGATAACCACTTCGCCGAGTCCACTCCGACTTCCACACTTTCTTCTCTGCTCTCTAGCTTGCGACAACGTTCACGTTTGCTTACCGGAAAGCGAAATTAGTGTGTCGTTGGCTACGATTGGACCGGGAACCCACGCTGCAGGCGGTACACATTTGTCGGCATACATCCCCCAGTTCTACCTACAGCGACCGTAAAAAATTGATCAAATCCTGCTGCTCCGCCGTGCTCAACCGGTTGAAATGATCGATCACCTTATTCGCTTCGCTCCCCACACTCTTGTGCGCCCTGATAGCCTCCACCAGGCTGCTCGTCCTCCCGTCATGCAGGAAAAAGATGCGCTGTCCCACACCCCAGAGCGGTGCCGTGCGGAACTCATCCGGCCCAGCCGCGCCTTGTGTGATACCGTCAGCCAACCCTGTTCCCATGTGGTGCACCAAAATGTCCGAGAAAAGGTTCACCGGCTGGTTAGATAGCGCCACGCTCGGGCTTGTCGACGACCCGCTCGAAATCTTCTTCCCTGTCGTAAACGATGCCGTGTGGCAATGCACGCATCCTACTTTCGTGAAAACGGCTCGCCCCTTCACGGTCGACGGCGTTTCCGGCGCCGGCGCGGGTGGGGCAAGCATCCTCATAAAATCGGCAAACGCCTCAATGTCGGAGAGCACCGCCGTGTTGGGGTTCGTCCCCGCCGCCGGTGTCGTTGTGAAGTTGCTCGTATCCTCCGGCGTGGCATTGAAGAGACACCCAGGCGTCTCGTCGCGTTCCTGAGGAAACAGTTGGTTCGTAATCCCCATCTCCACGTTGTAGGCCTCGCCCGAAAACATAAGCAACGACTTGTTTTGCGCCTTCCACCCGAAGCGGGTGATCGTCCCGTCGTTGCCGCTGACGTTTGTGTTTCCGCTCAAGTGCGCATTCACGCGCCCCCGGATGCCCAGGGCCGTCTTCGCGGCCGTGTCCGTCTTCCTGTTCGCCAGGATCGCCCCGTCAGGGATCGCCTCAATCAACCCCGCCCCAAAAACCGGCGTCGGGATTCGAAAAATGATGTTCTTATTCCCGCCGTGGCCGCTAAGCGGGTTTCCCGCCGGCAGAAAGTTGAATTGCTTGATATCGCAACCCACGGCGTCAGCGCGCCCGGTAATAACAAACAGATCGTGCACCTCGCCGTCGTTCGACGCGTCCGGACTCTTTTTGAACCGTGCTTCCCGCACGGGCCCATTCGGCGTGACAAACCACGGCACAATATTCTTTGCACCATTCAGCGTGGCGACTTTGACTTGCGGGTTCTGCGTCGGGCTCGATCCGCCGCTGGCAGGCTGCGCGTGGCAAGACAAGCACTGATTCGAGTTGAACCGCGGCCCAAGCCCGTTGTTCGCGCCGCCTGTCACAACTTCGATTTCCGCGAACCGCGCCAGCCCATCCTGGAAAAACGCGGTTTCGTCTGCCGTTAACCCATTCAGTGGACCACCAGCACTCGCCGCGCCACCCCGCACCCCAGGGTCCACGGGTCCTTTCCCCGTTTGCCCCAGCGTGCAAACGCACGCAGCTAGAATCAGCGCCGCGGCCACACCAAACCGTTTCATTCGCAACGCTCTCGATTGGATTTTCATGGATGCACCTCCCGGAATTGCTGAGGCTGGGCGTTTCAGTGGCTCTACTCTACCAGTTCCAAACAAGAAAAGTGAGAAGAATTTCTATACTACTATTTTAGTTACCGTGCCCGATAATGAGATCGGCCGCGCCTCACGCGTCCCCGCGAGGATCCAATCTCGCTCGCAGGTCTTCGCCGCGGCGCAGAATAAACGGCGGACGCGGTAAGGGCCGCGATGTGGACTTATAAGTCCATTAGAATAATATTCTTAGCACACTCCCATCACCTAAGCCCCATGTTTTGATATTCTTGCAAAAACAGGCGAGGGGGGAGGGGCCTATCGCGCCGCCGCAAGCCGCCGCATCAGTTCCTGCTTCTTCTCCAGCAGCCCGCGCATCTCCGGCGCAGTTGGGTTCGACTCAATGCTTCGCTGCACATCCGCCAGCTCCCGCTCCGCTTGCCGATGCTGCAACGCCTCGACGCAGCTCACCGCCTCTTCCCAGGTCGGCTCGCTGGCTTCCTCGAAAAGAATCTCGAAGAGCATCCGGCGATCCCGCTCTTCCAGTTGCGCAGCCACTTCGGTTGCTTGAGGCGGCTCGTCGCAAAGCGCCGCGGCAATCAATCCGGCGAACACTTTCTCGGTCTCCAGCCCGTGATGGAGTTGCGCATTCTGCAGCCGCTGCGCCAGCTCGCGCCGAAATCCCTCGGCCTCCGCCAGCATGCGGATGAGCCGCCGCTCTACCGGCTTCGCTGAGCGGCCCACGAGTTCCGGCTGAATCTTCAGCTCGCTGCGCCGCTCCTTCGCTGCTTTGCTCAAAGCCGCGCGGATTACCGGCTCGTCCAGCCGCAACTGCTGCGCGATGCGCGTTGCCCATTCGGAACGCAGAATCGCATTTGGAATTTTTTGCACATAAGGCAAGAGGAAATTCACCGCGCGCTTCTTGCCTTCGCCGGTCGTCAAATCCATCTGCCGCGCCCGCGCGATCAGGTAGTCCACGTAAGGCGGCGAATCCTTAAGCAGCTTTGTATATTCCTCGACTCCTTTTTCGCGGATGAACAAATCCGGATCGGCTTTCTTATCGCCGACAGGCGGCAGCGCCAGCACGCGCACCTCGAAATCCTGCTCCAGCAGCAGCGAGACGGACCGCTCGGTGGCCATTTGCCCCGCGTTGTCAGGATCGTAGTTCACAATCACGCGCTTCGTGAAACGGCTGAGCAGCTTGATCTGCGGCTCCGCAAGACTCGTCCCGCAACACGCCACGACGTTGCTGATGCCGGCTCGCGCCACCGCGATGGCATCCATGTAGCCTTCGACCAGCACAGCAAAATCCGAGCGCCGCAGCGCTTCCTTGGCCCGGTCGAGGTGATAAAGCACGTTGCTCTTCGAGTAGATGGGCGTCTCCGGCGAATTCAGATACTTCGGCATCTCGTCGCCGAGGGCCCGCGCGCCGAACGCCACGATTTTTCCCGATTCATTCGCAATCGGAAACGTAATGCGCCGCCGGAAGCGGTCGAACAAACGTCCGCCTTGCTCGCCGCGCGAGATCAGTCCGGACTCGACCAGCAGCTTCTCGGAATATTTTTGCTTCAAGACGCGCAGCAGAGCATCGCCGTCGCTAGGCGCATAGCCAATGCCGAAGCGATCGATCGTTTTGGTATCAGTGCCGCGATCCTCAAGATAAGCCCTCGCCACTTTTCCTTCGAGCGTCCCGGAAATCTGTTTCGAGAAAAACCCCTGCGCCTCGCGGTGCATCTCGACCAGCGCCGACCGCTGCTGATTTTCCTGACGCTCTTCGGGCGACCGCTCTCTGGGCCGTGGAATCGCAATCCCGCACTTCTCGGCAACGGTTCGCACCGCTTCCGGAAATGGAGACTTCTCCATCTCCATGACAAAATTAAAGACATCGCCGCCCTTGCCGCACCCAAAGCAATAAAAAATCTGTTTGAGCGGCGACACGGTAAACGAAGGCGTTTTTTCTTGGTGAAACGGACACAGTCCGGAAAAATCTTTGCCGGTCTTCTTCAGGCGCACATATTCGCCCACCACGCGAACAATGTCCGCCTGCTGCTTCACCCGGTCCGCAAATGATCCAGCTTCCGCCACGGCTTCATCGAGGATTGTAACTAAACTACAGGGAGGAATATATCCCGGTGGGAATTCGATTAGCCGCGGATACTGGGCGCGCATAGATATAAGCCCATGCTTTCAAGCTACGCCCACGCGCCGATACACTTACCAATTCCCGATAGTCCAGCTTCCGCGATGGCTCGCTACGCTCGCAATTCTACAACCGTGATGGCTTTGCCGCCGTGTTCTTCGGTCTCAAACGAGGTGCGCTGAACCAAGGGATGAGTTCTGAGGAATTCGCCAATGCCCTTGCGCAGGGCGCCGGTACCGTGGCCGTGAATGATGCGGACACGGGTCTGATTTGCAAGCGCGGCTTCGTCGAGATATTTGTCGACGCGCTCTGTCGCTTCTTCTACGCGCATGCCGATTACGTTGATCTCGCTCGAAGCCGCCCCTTCGCCGGGATGCGATGTCACGGTGACATTCGCGCGGCCCATTGGAGGCCGTAGGGGCGGGGCTTGCCCCGCCCCTGTTGCACCGCCGCCGGCTGATTGTTCAATGCCGGTGATTTCGTCCACGGCGACTTTCATGCGGAGTGGGCCGGCTTCAATCTCTGCTGACGAACCATCCAGCCGGCGGAAGATGACCGGCTTGCTGAAGCCGCGCACGCGGATGCGCATGCCGGATTGCAACCGGTCGGCTCTCACCACTTCGGCTGCTGTGGCGCTTACGCCGAGGTCGGCTTGCGAATCCGAAATCGTTTGGACTACCGCGGCGTTCAACTCTTCGCGGGCTTCGCTGCGGATGTCCTGGCCCTTGCGTTTCGCGGTTTTTTCGAGTGAGGCACGCAGTTCGCGCTCTTTTACGGCTTCGATCACGCGCGCAACGTTTTCATCGAAGCGTTTTTGCATATCGGCAAATTGGGCTTCGAGCTCTTTGATGCGCTTTTGCTGGCGTTCGACCCATTCCGTGCGCAGCTTTGCGCGTTCCTGCTCCAGTGAATGCCGCTCTGCCGCCATCTGCTGCTGCATGCGGTCGAGTTCATCGCGGCTGCGGTGCAGGTAAGCGATCAGGTCGGCGGCTTCGCGCGATTCCGGCGTCAGCAAGGACCGCGCCTTCTCAATGATGGAGCCGGCGATTCCCAGCCGCTGGGCAATAGAAATGCCACTCGATCCGCCCGGCACGCCGACCATCAGCCGGTAGGTCGGCCGCAGATTTACCTCGTCGAATTCCACTGCGGCGTTCACAACGCCTGGCGTGGTCGAAGCGTAGGTTTTCAACCGGTCGTGATGCGTGGTTGCGAGCACGATGCAATTCTTGGCGCGAAATTCGTCGAGCAGAGCGACGGCTAGCGCTGCGCCCTCTTCCGGCGCGGTGCCCGTGCCCATTTCGTCGGCCAGCGCGAGCGAACGCGGCGTGGCCAGATCGAGCATCGACTTCAAGTTCAGCATGTGCGCGGAAAACGTCGAAAGATCGGCAGCGATGGATTGTTCGTCGCCGATGTCCACCAGCACACGGTCGAATATAGGAAGCAGGGCGCGCTGCGCTGCTACCGGAATGCCGGATTGCGCGGCCAGCGCAGCGAGGCCCGTCGTTTTCAGAGCAACGGTTTTGCCGCCGGTGTTCGGCCCGCTGATTACCAGGACTTTTTCCGAGCCTCCCAGCGCGAGCGTCATCGGAACGACGGTGCGATTTTCGCGTCGCAGCTTGTCTTCGAGAACCGGATGGCGAACCGAGACGAGCCGCAAATCACCAGCGTCGGAAAACTCCGGCATCGTGGCGTCGAAATCGCGCGCAAAGCGCCCGCGAGCAAACACGCTGTCCATCTCTGCGATGGTCTCCGCCGCAGCGAGTAATGGTTCGCGCGCGATGCGCAAGCGTTCCGTCAGCTCCCACAAAATTCTCGAAATTTCCGCAGCTTCGTCTTCAGCAAACTGCACGAGCTGGTTGTTGACTTCGACGGTCTCAAATGGCTCGAGGAAAACGGTCTGCCCAGTGCCACTCGCTCCGTGTACGACGCCCGGCACGGTCCGGCGATTCTCCGCGCGCACCGGAATCACGAACCGGTCGTTGCGCAGCGTGACGTAATCCTCGCCGGCTTCCGCGTTGCGCAAGCGCAGGATTTGCTTCAGCGTTTTCTGAATCGATTCGCGCGTCTGCGTGATGCTCACGCGAATCCTGCGCAACGCCGCGGACGCGTCGTCGCTGATTTCACCATTTGGCAGCACGCATCGCCGGATCGCCGTTAAAGCTTCACGAAAATCCGCTAAGGAAGCTGCGCGAGAAGAGAGCAACGGAAATTTCGCCTGGTCCTCTTTAAATTGCTCGCGCAACCAGCCTGCGGTATCGAGCAGCGATGCCGCGCCGAGAAATTCCTTCGCTTCCAGAACTGTGCCAGGTCCTTCGATTTTGGCGAGCCACTCCTCGGGATCGGAAAGGCCGCCAAATCCAAGCTCTCCGCCGGTGCGCAACCACTCCCGCGCTTCGCGAATCAACGCGAAGGCGGCTTCGAGGGCGGCGCGGTCCGTGCCAAATTCCAAAGCACCCACTGCGCGGCGTCCGGGCGCGCAAGTAGTCCTCAGCCGCAGCAACTCCCGCAGCTTGTCAAATTCAAGTACGTCTTGCGCCGTTCGTGACATGCCGTTCCCTGTTTAATTCAATCTTTTCTTTAACGGTTTCATTGCTGTTTCGCTCGCTTGTGAACCGGATCGCTCGTGGCTGCTGGTTCGTCAAACTCCTCGATCATCGCGACGCAAAGTGCGTTCAGCGCGTCGGCTGCTTCGTGATTCTTCCCGCCCTGATTGTTGCTGAGGAACGAAAAGATCAGCCGCTTTCCTCCCGGCGTTTCCGCGAAGCCCGAGAGCGTCCTCACGTGCTCGACCGATCCGGTCTTCGCATGAATCCTTCCGGCAGCCACTGTGCTTTTCATGCGGTCCTGTAGGGAACCGTCCTCGCCCGCGACCGGCAACGACGCGTAATACGGCGCAAACCATGGCTGCGCCTGCGCGTACCGAAGCAACGTCACCACTGCGCGCGGCGTGACCAGATCGTGGCGCGACAATCCGGAGCCGTCCGTCTGAATCACGTCGTCCGGCGCGATTCCCACCGTGGCGTAGAAATCCTGCGGCACTTTCAGCATGTCTTCCGGCGTGGCCCACGGACCGTTCTGGCGCGCCGCGGTTCGCAGCAGCATTTCCGTGTGCAGGTTCTGGCTGATTTTGTTAACAAGCTTCACGGAATCACCGAGCGGCACAGACACATGCTCCGCGAGCACGCTACGCGGCGTCGAGTCCGTATCGGGAACGTGAACCGCTCGCATTTTTCCATCGACTTTTACGCCGCGCTCGGCGAGCAGCGCGGCCAGCAATGCCGCGGCGTGTTGGGCCGGCTCTTCGATAGCCAGAACCAGCTTGCGTGGCGAACTTTTTGCCGGCATCGTGCCGCGAACCACCACGAGATTCGCTCCCGGCTCGCGCGTCAGCGTTAAATCCGATTTCACGTCCGCCGCTGACGTGCTCACGTCGTTCTGCAAAATGAAATCCGGCGTCAGAGGAACAACGTTGGCCAGCACTGGATCGCCCGCCCTGTCGCCTGGCGTGAGCGTCACCGCAACGGTGTTGTCGTCCACGACGATCGCGGAGATCGCCGCGCCGTATTCCCACACCATGTCATTAATTTCCCAGCCACTCGGATAGCGTTCGCGCGGGAAGTAGCTGTCGTCTCCGACGATATCGCCAGAAATTTCTTTTATGCCGCGCGCGGCCAAAGCATCCGCCAGCTCCGCGAGGACTTTCTCCGGCGGCCCATCGAACTCTTCTTTCAATTCAAACGGAAATTTGCGATTGGAGAGATTGGGATCGCCGCGCCCTACAAGCAAGACGTCGCCGGATAGTGTTCCCTCGGAAGAAATCGTGCCGCGTGTCTCCAGCGTGGTGTGAAACTTGTAGTCCGGGCCGAGCTTTGCCAGCGCTAGTGCCGTGCTGAAGAGCTTCATGTTCGAAGCCGGCACAAAATAGCCGTCCGCGTTTTTCTCGTAGAGCGTCTTGCCCGTCTGCGCGTCCACAATCAACAGTCCCCAATCGCCTTTGCTCGCGGGCGCGGCGCCCAGCAACTCGTCGGCGCGCTCACCGAAGCGCGCCGCTGCCGGCCGCAAGCGCCCGCGCTCCGCATGTGTTCCATCATGCTTCGTCGCGCAACACAATTGGCCCTGCACTGGATTGGATTGCGGAAGCGCGCGCGGCGCGGCCAAGCTAATGCAGGCCAGTGCCGCCACGATCCACTTACCGCACGCTGTTCGTAAGCCCATGTTTCCTCTGCTCGTCCATTGCTGCTGTCTGAAAGTATAGTCGAAAGCCGGGGATACATTTCCTCCGCACGGAGCATCTATTCAGATGCGGCGCAGGCGTGGCGCGAAAAATCGAATTGGCATTCACAAACTGAATGTTGCGCCCGGAACCAAGGCGACCTATCATTGACTCATTGACCTGCCCGGCAAATTGAGACGAGGTGAAATTTGATTAAGAGAATGGCTTCCTGTTTGATGGCGCTGGCGATGATTGCGCCGGCGACATGGTCCCAGGATGACAAGAAAGAATCGGACCGGCTGGAAAATTGCGGCACGGTGATGAAGGAAGTGATGGATATCCCCGATGACATCCCGCAGGATCTCATCGACAAGGCCGAGTGCGTCATTATTTATCCCTCGGTGCTGAAGGCGGCGTTCATTGTGGGCGGCAGCTACGGGCGCGGGGCAATGACCTGCCGAACCGGTGAGCACTACACCGGTCCCTGGAGCGCACCAAGCATGATGGCGCTTGAGGGCGGCAGCATTGGTTTTCAGATCGGTGGGCAAGCCACGGATTTTGTCCTGCTGGTAATGAATCCGCGCGGCGCGCATTCCATTCTGAAGAACAAGGTAAAACTCGGAGCTGACGCTTCGGCAGCCGCCGGCCCCAAAGGGCGGACGGCCAACGCTTCGACAGACGTCTCGTTGAGGGCTGAGGTGCTCAGCTATTCGCGCAACCGCGGGCTGTTTGCGGGTGTCTCGCTGGAAGGATCGACGGTACGACCGGACGGTGATGCCAACGAGCGCGTCTATGGGAAAAAGCTCGAGGCTGAGGACATTATTTTTAGGGGGGCGGTCGCGGTTCCTCCACCGGCGCAGAAGTTGATTGCTTACCTCAACCGGAAATCGCCAAGGAACCTGTCCGATCCGAACTCGTTGAAAGAGTAAGCGGTAGCAAAACCAACCAGTTAGCTGAATAAGGCCCCGCTGAAATGGCGGGGCTTTTTGTATGGTAGCAAGATAAAACGAAAGGACTCAGAAAAGCGAGACTCTCGCGGAAAAACTTCAGAAAAGGATCGAATTGGGGTATTAGGCTACAAATCTCGCCTCCCTACACGAAATCTCCCACCCAATCGTTGATGTGAGTGAAGCCCGGTGAAGCCAATGACGAGCGAAGGAGAGAGTGCAGGTTGACTTCTACTCATTTATGACCTATGGTCATTAGTGAACAATAGTCATGCGTTCCAATACTCCATATTCCAGCTCAGACCGACCTCCCTGGCATGAGGCGCGAAGCCGCCGCGAACGCCGCGGCGAGGAAATCCGTGAGCGGCTTTTTCGCGCGGCGCTCGATCTTTTTTCCAAGAAGGGCTTTGCCGAAACGACCGTTGGGGATATCACGGAAGCCGCGGACGTGGGCAAGGGCACTTTTTTCAACTACTTTCCGAGCAAGGATCACATCCTGCTGGCTTTCGGGGACATGCAACTGGCGAAGCTGGAGACGGCAGTGGCGGAAGCTCGGCACAGCGGGCAGCCGATGCCGGAATTTCTGCGCTCGCTGGGCGTGCGCATGACGCAGGAGCCGATTCGCCACCCGGAACTTATTCGGACGCTTCTGCAGGCTTACCTCTCAACGACACCTGTCCGTGAATCGATGCTGGCTTTGCAGAAGCGCGTGCATGAGCTGCACACGGAGATTGTGCGAATCGGGCAGGAGCGCGGGGAGATTCGCACGGATTTGCCGGCGGCGGAAATTGCACACGTGTTCCGGCAGATGGTGTTCGGGACTTTGCTGATGTGGTCGCTTCACGGCGATGCGACTTTGCATCCCCGGATGGAGTCCGCGTTCAACGTGCTGTGGTCGGGGCTGGCGCCGCGCGATACGGGAGCGGCACCGCGTAACTTTGAGAGCTCGCCGACCGTAAATTCATTAGCGGGCATTCCGCTTTTTACTTGTGGAGATTGAGTCATGAAACGTAAGCGTATCGTCATTATTGTTGTGGTTGTGCTGATCCTGGGCGGGACGGCGGTTTACGCCAACTGGTTTGGGCGCGACAACGCGCTGCAAGGATCCGGGACAGTGGAAGCACGCGACATTCGCGTGGGGTCCAAAGTCGGTGGGCGCATCGATAAAATTTTCGTGCGCGAGGGCGACAAGGTGCAGCCGGGGCAGGTGCTCATCACTTTTGATGACAAAGAATTGCAGGCTTCGCTCAACCAGTCGCGAGCAGCAGCGGAAAAAGCGCAGCGCGGTTTTCGGCCGGAGGAGATTGCGGAAGCGCGAGCTTCGGCGGCGCAGGCCAAAGCGGACTACGAGATGCGCAAGAACGGCTATCGTGAAGAGGATATCGCCGCGGCGCAGGCGGATGTCGAACGCGCGGCGGCTGACGAGGTGCGCTCGCGGCTGGATTATCAGCGTTATGAAGCGCTGGCGCAGAAGGATTTAGTTTCGAAGCAGCAGCGCGACACGGCGGAGGCCAATTGGAAGATGGCACTGGCGCAGCAGCAGAATTATCAGCACAAACTGGATGAGCTGAGGCGCGGGTACCGTCCTGAGGAAATTGCTTCGGCTGAAGCGCATTACCTGGAGACGCAGGCGACGCTTGAAAAATTTGAGCGGGGCAATCGCTACGAGGATGTTGATCTGGCGAAGGCGGCATTTTCGTACGACGAAGCACGTTTTCGCGAGCGCCAGGTCGTTGCGCCTTCGGCGGCTACGGTTGAGGTACTGGACGTGCGGCCCGGCGACATCATTTCGCCGAACACGCCGGTGGCGACACTGCTCGAGGCGGATCAAATTTATGTGCGGATTTATATTCCGGAGACGGAATTGGGCCGCGTGCAAGTCGGGCAGAAAGCGGAAGTGCGCGTGGATTCTTTTCCCAAGACGGTTTTTGAGGGAGTGGTCGAGCAGATCAATCAACAGGCGGAATTCTTGCCACGGAACGTGCAGACGCGCGAGGAACGAGTTCATCAGGTGTTTGGGGTGAAAATTCGTATTAACGATCCCGCGGGGCATGTGCTGGCGGGGATGGCTGCGGATGTGAAACTGAAAGCGGGGAATTAGCTAGTGGCTTCTTCTTCGCAGAATCCTGCCGAGGCTTCGATTTCCGCTGAACATCTGGTGCGGCGTTTCGGACACTTCACGGCTGTGAATGACGTGAGTTTTCGCGTGGAGAAGGGCGAAATTTTTGGATTTCTGGGCCCCAACGGCAGCGGGAAGACTACCGTGATCAAAATGCTGACGGGCCTTTTGCCCCTCAGCGGAGGCTCGGCGTGGGTTGAGGGACTCGACGTGCGGACCAGCTCGGAAGAAGTGCGGCTGCGCATCGGCTACATGTCGCAGAATTTCAGCCTCTATCCTGACCTGACGGTCGAGGAAAATTTGCAGTTTTATGGGCGCGTGTATGGGCTGGATGCGGCGCGGCTAAAGCGACGTATCGACGAGACCGTCACGATGAATGGGCTCGGGCCGTATATGACGCGGCTGTCGGCGCAACTCTCCGGCGGGTGGAAGCAGCGGCTGGCGCTGGGATGCGCGATGCTGCATGAGCCGAAACTGCTTTTTCTGGATGAGCCGACCGCGGGGATCGACCCGGTGGCGCGGCGGCAGCTCTGGGATTTGCTGTTTGAACTTTCCGGACATGGGATCACTTTTTTTGTCACCACGCACTACATGGACGAGGCGGAGCGGTGCAGCCACGTGGCCTACATTTATTACGGGAAGCTGATCGCGGATGGAACTCCTAATTCATTGCGCGAGTTGCCGGACGTGCAGCCGGACGGGACTTATCGCGTGGAAATCACTACGCCGGAGGTTACGCGCGCCTTGCGGTTCACGCGCGCGCTTCCAGGCATACGCAGCGCGACGATTTTCGGACAGTCCATACACGCTTTGATTGACGAGCACCTGGAACTCGACAATTTGCGCGGGCAGCTTTCGAAAAACGGCATCGCGGTGGCAGAGATTCGGCCGCTGGCACCCAGCCTGGAAGATGTTTTCGTCGAGCTGACTTACAAGCATCAGGCGCTGCTGGAGGCCGCTCGTGCGTAACGCGTTTCGTGGATTCGAAGCGGTCTTTTATAAGGAGATCCTGCACGTGCGGCGGGACTTTGGGACGCTGTTCTTTTCGTTGATTATTCCGCTGCTGCAGATGGTGCTTCTCGGATTCGGGATTGACACCAACGTCCGAAAGGTGAACACCGTCGTTTTCAACGCAGATGGACGACGCGAAAGCCGGGAGCTGTTGGATCGGCTGAGAAATTCGGACACGTTTCATATCATTCGCTACGTTGAGAGCGATCACGACATGAACGACGCGATTATCAGCGGGAATGCGCGCGTCGGGGTCAAGATCCCGGTGGATTATTCCGACAAGCTGCTTCACGGGCAGAGCGCGCAGGTTCTTGTGCTGATCGATGGTTCGGATTCCACGGTGGCGGGAATCGCGATCAACGTGACGACATCGATTGGGCTGGATGAATCGCTGCGGCGGGTTTTGCCGGATCGGGCGACATTCGCGGTGGATATGCGGCCGCAGCTTCTGTTTAACCCGGATTCTCGGTCGCCAAATTTTTTTCTGCCGGGACTTACGGCGATTTTGCTGCTGAACGTTACGACTTTCTTGACGGCGTTTGCGATTGTTCGGGAAAAGGAGCGGGGCACGCTCGAGCAGCTTTTTGTAACGCCGGTGCAGCCTTATGGGCTTCTGCTTGGCAAGCTGCTGCCTTATTTCGGGATTGGATTCTTTGAGCTGTGCCTCATTCTGACGGCGATGCGGTTTGCGTTCCGGGTGCCTATCCATGGGAGCGTGATTCTGCTGGTGTTTTTGTCGCTGCCGTATATTTTCGTTTCGTTGTCGCTGGGAATACTGATTTCGAGCAAGGCCAATTCGCAGGGCGAGGCGATGCAGCTCGCTTTTCTGACGATATTGCCGAGTATATTTTTTTCGGGATACATTTTTCCGCGGGAAACGATGCCGCTTGTTTTTCGCGTGTTGAGCTATTTTGTTCCGGCGAGTTATTTCATCAACATCACACGCGGCGTGATCCTGCGTGGAGCGACAGTGCAGCATCTATGGATCGACGGGCTGGCGCTTTTTACCATGGGCGCGTTCTTGCTCACCGTAGCGGCGCGGCGGTTCCGCAACAAAGTCATCATGGCTTGAAGTTTGGCGTGCCGGCGTTCTTTTGTGTTTTCGGGCAGCGCGGCGTATTCTGGCTTTTTGCCAAGGCGTCGCGGGAGACGGTGTGAGCTGTCCGATTTGTGAGAAGAGGAAAGCGGCTCGATTTTGCCCGGCTAAGGGCGAGAAGATCTGCGCCGTTTGCTGCGGTACAGAGCGGGAAGTTTCCATCGATTGTCCTTCCGACTGCACTTATTTGATTGCAGCACACCGGTATGAAGACGAGCATCAGCGGGAGTTGCCTTCGGACACGCCGCTTCTTGATGTAAAAGTTTCGCAGGATGTGATTTACGCCGGGCAGAATGAGCTTTCTGGCTTGGCGTTCGCGGCCGCGAAATTTTCTGCCGCGCACCCGGCTACGACCGATGCTGATGTTCTGGCTGCGTTTCAAGCGCTTGCCGAAACTTATAAAACGCTTGGGGCCGGCATTATTTATGAAAAGCCGCCGGATGCGACGCTGCCCCGTGAACTGTATGGGGCGCTCGCGGCGTCGGTGGAAAAATCGAAGAAGGAATCCGCGGAACGGCCTGGTGCCTCACCGTATGCCACGGGTGGTCCAATCAAAAACGCTGAAGTTTTTTCTCTGCTGGTCTTTCTCTACCGCATGGGCTTGCTGCGCACGAACGGCAGGCCTCGCGCGCGGCGTTATATCGAGTTTCTGCGCGGGCAGTTCCCTGCCGCACCTGAACTCAAGCGCGAGGAATCCCGCATCATCGTCCCCTGAGGTCCGCGCCAAACTGGCAAGCGAGCTTTCATGTTTTGGGAACCCAGACGAAATGCTGCGTGTGGCTCTTAATTACCTCGCATTTGTCCACGTCTACATCCTCGTTTAGCCACACGTCGGTTGCTCCCTCGATTCGCGTTGGAGTGAACAAGGTAATTTTTGATGCAAACTTGAACTTGCACCATTTCATTCGATGATTGGCGGCGTTGAAAGGCAAGTGGGACTCACATTTGCCCGCCCAAGTGTCGCCTTGTTGCGAGTAGTCGCAGCGCACAAATGCGCCTTGTTCGACCTGGGACGCAAACTCGGGAGGGAAAACCTTCTTGGCACTGAGATGCTGGCCGTGTTGCATGACGCGATAGAAGATTAAGGAAGTCTTGCTGGTCCAGAATTCAGGGAGATCTGATTGCGCGAGCGCCGCAGAGGCAGATAGAAACAGGAGCGCAATGGGCAAATGGCAAACAGTCACAGACCTCTCCTCTGGCACCGAGGCCATTTCAGCGCAGAGGGCTGCGGATGTCTACTATCGAGATTTAAAATCCGGCGACTCCCAAAAGTTCTATCCCGCGGTGCACGGCCGCAGCTGCTGCAATTGCGTGGTGACGGCACCGGCGTCCCAGCCTAATTTCATTTGGGCGCAGGGCATGGTGTGGCGTTTTTCGTGGGGGCGGCGGGCGTCGAAGGCATACTTTTGCTTTATTCGGGTTACGCGGTCGGCGATCGCTTTTCGGTATTTTTCCGGAGCGTAGGCGTCGTTCGTGTACCACTCTTCGTATTGTTTCGCGAGGCGCGGGAATTTTTCGCGGATGAACGGGAGGAATTGCTTTGCTGACGACGGCATCAGGAAGAGGACGCCTGACCAGAAGCCTTGAGCGCCAGCTTTGTGCGCGGCTTCGGCTACTGCTTCCAGTTCGCCTTCGCGGTCGGTGATTCCGGGGATCAGCGGGGAGGCGGAGACGCCTACGCGAAGGCCTGCATCGCTTAGTTGACGGACGGCTGCAAGGCGTAAATCCGGTCTGGGGGCGCGCGGCTCCAGCAGGCGGGCTAGTCTTGTGCGGAGCGTCGTAATCGTGATGTTCAGCGACAGGTCTGAACGCTCGGCGATGCGCTTGAAGAGATCTATGTCGCGGACGATTTGGTTCGATTTGGTGATTACGGAGATGCTCAGGCCTTCGCGCTTGACCAGTTCTTCAAGGCAGGCGCGGGTTACGCCGTATTCGCGTTCGGCTGGCTGGTAGGGATCTGTTGCCGTGCCAATGGCGATGTGGTCCGGCTTTTCGCCGCCGGAACTTTCTGACTCGTAGGAATATTTGTGAGAGACGTCGTAGGCGAGGAGCGGGCCTGCGTCCTTCTTGACGAAAATCTTGCGCTCGAATTCGCCGCCGTCGAGTTCCATGTATTCGTGGGTGTAGCGGGCATAGCAGTAGAGGCAGCCGAATTCGCAGCCGCGGTAGGGATTGATGGTCCACTCGAAAGGCACGCGCTTGGAATCGCAGCGGTTAAGGATGGATTTTACTGGGAGCAGGAAATACTCGGGGCGCTCCTCGGACTTGCGGCGGGAATCCGCCGGAGGAGAACATGCTGCGAGGCGGGCAATGCCCACCAGCGGTACGGCTTCATTCCGGGCTTGGTCGTCCGCGTGGCTTTCAGGGCCTTGCGGGACCGCCTCTTGCGAGGCCGGCGGGGGGCAATCCGCCGTGGGGCAACCCGAAGTGCTGCCGCCTAAGCCGGGGTTCGCTGGGCTGCCCACATTCGTAATGTGGATAGCGCCCGACGAATCACCGGCCCTTGGTTTTGGGCTTGTCGCATTGGGGCTGACAGGAAAGAGAGATGCCGTGGATTGTCGAACGCGGCGGCGTCGGAAACCAACGGTCCGAGCCGAAGAGGAAAGAACTGGAGACATAGCCCACCTCGAAGCACGACAGGAGTATTTCGCTTTTTGTTCGCTATGTCAAGCACTTTTCGCTTTTTGTTCGTAGAGAGTATGCGTGCGGCGGGTGCATAACTTCTCGGGGCAACCCTACTAGTTGTGTTCATTGTTTGAGTCACCTTGGCGGGGTATGCTGCTTGTTCGGGAGGGTTCGCGTGCCACTGTCCCTGCAAGCACGGTTGGTTCTTGGTGCGTCGGCTGTGCTTTGGATGGCTGGGGTGCGGCTTTGTTATGGCCAGCAGCCGGCTGCACAGCAAAATACGCCGCAGCAGCCCGTCCCGCGACCGGCTTCCGCAAAGGCGGCGATTCCTCAGCAGGCTGGGGGTAAGAAGCCAGGCGCTGGGCCTCCCGCGCCACAATCCACACACTATCCGATACTACTTTTGGTGCAGGGTTTAACGACTACTCCTGCGGCTCAGACAAAACCAGCGGAATCGACTGTTGGGGACCCGGTTGTGGGTGACGAAAAACCCGCCGAAAAGCCAACTGGTGCTGCGTGGAGCGTTCGGATTGGGCTTAAAGGACCGGAAAGGCTTGACCGGGACGGTTATCCCCCGATTCCGCTGGAGCCAGCTGAGGTTGTCCGGGAAGGCACGTCCGATGCATGGACTTATCATGCGAAGGATTTGCAGACAGGCGCGGTAGTGACTGTCCAGATTGCGCGAGGGGGTTGCACTGACGCCGCCTCTGGGACGAAATTCGCCTTCGGCGCCTCCGTGGACCACGCCCAGATTGGCGCCATGCAGGGTTGCGCAAGGGTGGCTACGGAGCTTTTTCCGAAAATCAATAATCAGCCCACCGATGAGGATGACGCCGCCAAGAACAAGTCGGCTCCGCCGACGATAACCAAGTTCAAGGCGCCGGTTGCTGTGGCCTACAATACCGCCGGGGGAAAAACGGTCTTCAAGCGCGGGACGGTCGCGCGAACACTCCCTGGAAAAGACGGCTATCAGCTTTCGCTCTCGCACGACGGAAAGAGGCTGCTGTTTGTTAGGGAACAAGGGGTTACGGAACAAGGGGTTGCGGACCAAGGGGCTGGCGAGCGCACGATTTCGCTATACGAGTGGGGGACGGGTAAAACCACCGAACTGCTTCGCGGACCCGTGCAGCAGCCGTATTGGTCTGGCGACGACACGCGAATTGCATTCTTGAGATCCGACGGAGCGAAATGGCAGATATGGACCATGCCGGCGGACGCTCCAGAAAAGGCCGGGCTGCTCTATCCCAATGAAGTGGTTAGCCTGCAAGGCTGGGCGGATACACGCACTATTCTCGCGGACGATCTACAGACTCTCTATTGGATCGGCGATGACGGGGCCGTGAAGCAAACCCTGCCCAGCGCGGACTTATACGGCAAAGAACAATTTGGGATTTCCAGCGCGAATACGATTCGCATTAGCCCCGTCAATGCTGATCTGCTCATGGTGTCGGCCGAATGGCTGAAGCCTCCGCAAGGAGTGCCTGTCGAGCCACATTCGGGCAAAGGGATGGGGGTTTTTCTTTATGAGATTCGTTCGAAGCGGCGCGTCGTTGTGTGTCCGCTGAATATGTTTTCTGGATATGCGGAATGGTCGCGGGACAGCTTGCAGATTTTCTTTACGGGCTGGGGGGCTCCTGGCGGGCCTTCGACGATTTATAAGATGTTCTGGGATGGGACCAGCCAGACCAAGTATCAGGACGGGTTGAATCTGGTGATCGGGCAATAAGCTTCTGCGCTAGGATTAATGGTGTGCGCAAGCTAAGACAGGAGCGGGTTTTGGTAGGAGTTGCGGCCTGCGTGACACTTTCACTCGCCGCCTGCGCTCTCCGCGCGCGGCAAACGGAGCAGGCCCCATCAGTAGCTCCAAAATCGCACTATAGGGTGGCCTTGCCGCGCCGCCAATACCTATGCGCTGGCGGGGCGAGCATTGTCGTCCTTATCGAGCCCAGCGCGGTGAGGCTTACGTTCAACGGCATAATCCACAACTTGAAGCAGGTCGGACCCGCTTCCCCGTCAAAATTTTCGGATGGGACACTTTTGTGGGCGGTGGATGGGGATACCGGCGTTCTTGAGGAAGTAAGCGAAAAGGACAACCCGAAAAACCTGGCTGAGGGCTGCGCGCTGGAGACCTCCTACCCGCTTGTGGCACCGGCAGTGGCAACCGTGACCGGGACAATCGCCTATCCAGAGGACCTTGTCCTGCCACCGGAAGCGGAGGTTATCGTCGACCTGAAGGACCTTACGCTGGAAGGCGCATCATCGCGAGTAATTGCCGTGTACAAGGCGCGTCTTGGACATAGTAAAAGCCCAGTCCCGTTCAAAGTGACTGCCAACCCGAGTGAGATCGACCCCCATCACAGGTATGGGCTGGAAGCTCGCATTGTGGTTGGAGGCGACGACCGTGCGATCCATGCCGGGTATTACAACGTGCTCACGCATGGTGACCCTACGAAAGTGGATATAGTTTTGGTCGCGACAGGCTTGCCAAAAATCTGGAAAAACTGATTTGGGAGGTTGCGGGGCACGGGAGAGCGGCGTTGGCCGATAGGTCGCAACTGTCCTTTTTTGTGGCGGGCTGGCCGTTTGGGCGCGGCGGTATAATCGATGGATGGCGACCCCGCCGCATGTCCAGCCAAACCAAGTCGGCATCCTTATTCTGGATGACGACGACCAGAACCAGGGAGCGGTGCGTCAAATCCTGGATTCAGAAGGTTGGCGGGTAAAGCTGGTACAGGATCCCAGGGTGCTGCTCACTGAGCTGAAGTCTGGGGAATGGTCGCTGGTTATTGCAAACGTGGCGCTCTCCGGGATGGATACCTCCACATTTATCACCCTTCGCGAGCTCGCCGGGGTTTCTTATGACGACGGCGGACGAATACGGGTGCTCTACCTGGTACCTGAATTGACGGGAAGCCAGTTTGTTGGGGCACTGGAGATTGCGCGAGCGCCTTATGTCGTGCGGCCATTTCATTTGCACGATTTTCTGGAGAAGGTGAGCGACCTGCTGGTTGAGGTGAAAGCCATCGAAGGGCCCATCCGCCAGGTTCGACATGAGTTTGGGGCCATACGGAAAAAGAAAAAGCAGGCTGGGCGGTCCAATTCCATGTTTGCGTCAAGAGATTCGTATTCTTATTCGGACGAAGAGATGGCGGAATACGAGAAGCAGGAGAGCGAAAGTTCCAAGACACGAAGGATCAAGCCTCGCGGTGACCTTGGCGGTGCTGACCGCTAGACCTTGAAATCTTTAGAAGAACATTTCCCTTTCGACTTACTATTCCTCTTTTAGTTGCGGCCTTGTGACGCGCGGATTGATAAAACCGAACAGGCAGGAGTGCCTGTTCTACTCTCGCCTTGCTTGACTTCCTTCTCTGCTGGCGGGATGCTACCGCGTCCAAGTTGTCGATGACGGACGGCTGTTACCTGACATAAATGAGGATTCGAATGCGACTTTGCGTTGGTGTTTCTGGTTTAGCGATGCGGTTTGCCTTGCTGGTGGCTGGATCCGTTTGGTTGGGGCTGCCTTCTGCTGCGCAACAATCCGGTTCCGCTACGGCACGCGTTTTCACCGCAACGGATTACCAGCATGCGGAAAAATTCATGGGTTACAACACGCGGCCGCTGGTGTTTCACGACGTGCGCGTGAAGTGGCTGCCTGACGACCGTTTCTGGTATCGAAACGTGGGGCCGGAGGGCAGTGAGTTTGTGCTGTTCGATGCGGCGCATGGGACGCGGCAGCCGGCTTTTGATCATGCGAAATTGGCGGCGGCGCTTTCGGCTGCCGCTGGCGGGACTTATAGCGCGGGGCACCTTCCGTTCATGGCGTTCGACTTTTCTCCTGATGGGCAGGCGATTTCTTTTACCGCGAAGTCCAAAAAATGGATTTGCGATTTGCAGAGGTATCAGTGTGCCGCGGCAGCGGAGCCGGCCAAATCCGGGGGTGGCGGGGAGGCAGAGGAACTCTCGCCGGACGGCAAACGTGCGGCGTTCATTCGGGATTACAACCTTTGGGTGCGCGACGTCGCGACAGGGAAAGAAACGCAACTCACGACGGACGGCGTGAAGGATTTCGGCTACGCCACGGACAACGCGGGTTGGATTCATAGCGAGCGGCCGGTGCTACTGTGGTCGCCGGATTCGCGGAAGATCGCAACGTTTCAACAGGATCAGCGCGGGGTCGGCGAGATGTATCTAGTGGAAACCAAGGTCGGACACCCGGTGCTTCAGGCCTGGAAATATCCGCTGCCCGGGGATGATGTGGTGACCACAATTCAGCGGGTGGTGATCGAAGTGAACGGGCCGAAGGTGATTCGGCTTCAACTTCCGCCTGATCAGCATCGGTCAACGCTTTGCGATGACGTGGAATGCCGGGGAAGCAATTGGGACGACGTGGAATGGAGCGCAGATGGCGCACATCTCGCGTTTGTTTCGACCTCGCGCGACCATAAACACGAGCAGTTGCGTGTGGCGGATGCCGATAACGGAGCGGTTCGCGACATTTTCGATGAGACGTCTGCTACGCAATACGAATCCGGTTGGGGTCGTGTGAACTGGCGCTATCTGCCTGGCTCGAATGAGATTATCTGGTTTTCCGAGCGGGACGGTTGGGGGCATCTTTATCTTTACGACCTCTCGAGCGGCAAGTTGAAGAACCAGATTACTTCGGGCGATTGGGTGGTCACCCAGTTGTTGCGCGCGGATGAGAAGAACCGTTTGCTCTACTTTCTGGCCGGAGGGCACGAGAAAGGGCGGAATCCCTACTTTGCGCATCTTTACCGGATTGGATTTGACGGCAAAAATCTCACGTTGCTGACTCCCGAAGACGGCAATCACGAGGTCAGCTTTTCTGTTTCGGGAAAGTTCTTTTTCGACAGCTACTCGAAACCGGATATACCGGGCGTCAGTGTACTTCGCGACGAAAATGGGAAGCTGATTTCTGCCGTCGAAAAGGCGGACATATCAAAGTTGATTGCGAGCGGGTGGCATCCTCCGGTTCCCATTACCGTCAAAGCGCGGGATGGCGTGACGGATTTATATGGGTTGATGTTCAAGCCGACGACACTCGATAGTTCCAAGAAATATCCGATCATCAACCAAATTTATCCCGGGCCGCAGGGCGGCAGCGTGGGGAGCTGGTCGTTTTCGCCGGCGCGGGGGGATGCGCAGCCGCTCGCGGAGCTTGGATTCGTCGTGGTGCAGATTGAGGGCATGGGCAATCCATTGAGGTCCAAGAAATTCCACGACTTTTATTACGGAAACATGGGTGACAACACACTGCCCGACCAAATTGTGGGGATGAAAGAGCTGGCGCAGAAATATTCGTGGATTGATATTGATCGCGTGGGGGTTTGGGGCCACTCGGGCGGAGGCTACGCCACGGCCGACGCTATGTTCCGCTACCCCGATTTCTTCAAAGTGGGCATTTCCGAATCGGGTAACCACGACAATCGCGAGTATGAGGACGACTGGGGGGAGCGCTATCAGGGACTGCTAGTGAAGAACGCTGATGGCACTGGCAACTATGATGACCAGGCCAACCAGAATCTTGCAAAAAATCTCAAGGGGCACCTGCTGCTAGCGCACGGGACGCTCGATGACAACGTTCCGCCTTACAACACCTTGCTGGTCGTGGATGCGCTGATCAAGGCCAACAAGGACTTCGACCTTTTGCTGATTCCCAACCAGCATCATGGGTATGGCAGCGCGACTCTTTACATGACGCGGCGGCGGTGGGATTACTTTGTGCGGTATTTGCTGGGTGGGGAGCCTCCGCACGAGTACGAGCTGCGGCCGCCAGCTCCGCCAAATCGGTAGCGTTCGCGCTTTCCAATTAGGGCATCGTTGTTCAAGAGACGCGCTAGCCAGGATATCCTGCCATAGAGGTCAGATATGCGCGCTCGAACAAAGTCTCTCGTCCACAAACAATCTCTGCTCGACTGTGTGAAAATCCGCCTCGGTCAAGAGATTTTGGGAGCCAAAACGGAGAACGAAACTATTGAACACGCCCTGGATGCGGTGATTGCCGAACATGAACGCGGGCGTCTAGCTGTTCAAGCGAACGAACGCTTTATCAAGAGCGGAATCCGGATAAAGGACGTCTTTGGCAAATTGGCAAGCTAGCTCCGGGAAAATGCTGATTACTTTTTCTCGTAGGACGAAGGGTGGCACTTTGCGAGGGCGGCACGGCCCTTTTCTTCATCGAGGATTTCCAGCGCGTTTTCGGCTTTGAGGATGCCCATTTTTACGTGCTGCTGGACGAAGTAGATCTTGCCGGCTTCGGCGTTGAGGATAACCTTGGCGTCATTTTCCGCCTGCGAGCAGAGCTGCCGCGTGCCGGGAGCGACGGCGAAAATGAAATAGTTATCGCCCCGGTTCACTCCCACCCATTTGCCATCCACGGCAAATTTGGTCTGAACCTTGTTTCCCAACATAGTTGGGCGAACAACAACGACTACCGCCTTGTCCGCGACGACTTGAGGCTCCGGATGGGAATTCTTGTCCGTGCTCGTTTTGAATTTTTCGGAGTCGGGACCGCAAGCAGGCCCTCCCGTAGTGTCCACCTGTGCGTAGGCTGTGGCCGGAAGAAAAAGAGCCAGAGCAAAACACCCGAATAAGAATGATCGCATGGCCCCTCCAGGAAGAAATGCCGTTTGCAGGAATGGTAACAGGAAGAGGGCGTGCAGCGACTAGTTTTTCGGGTCTACGGAATTCGAACGGTTTTCTTGCAAGAAAATTTGGACGCCTCGTTCTAAGGCTGAGCCGCGTGTTTGTTTGCGGATTCGGGTGAAGGAGGCGTTTATGGATCGCAAGGTATTGGGTGCTGTTTTGGGAGGGCTGTTTGGATTTGGGGCATTGGGTGGGTTGGCGGTGATTGGGGCTTCGCCCAATCCTGTGCCTGGGGGCACGGAGGGAAACTGGCGTTTGCTGGATCCGGTGACTTACGAGAACATCACGATTTTTCCGGTGGTGAGTTCTTCGGGGCAGGATACCTCGGCATTTCTTACGTTGGACGAGGGGCTTTCGAGTGGAGAGGTGATTGTCAGCGAGCAGGGGGCGGCGGGGTTGGCACGGTCGCGCGATGGCCGGCCGATTCCTTTGCCGCAGAGTAGTAGCGGCGCGAGCGTCAACCAGCTCGTTCTGATCAATCGGAGCAAGCGGCCCTTGCTGCTGTTGGCTGGGGAGCTAGTCAGCGGAGGGAAGCAGGACCGGATTATCGGGAAGGACCGGATTGTGCCTGCGGGGTCGGAACCCTTGCCGCTGGATGTGTTTTGCGTGGAGCACGGGCGGTGGACGGGAAGCAGCGCGCAGTTTACGAATTCCAAGACGATCGTGCATCCGAGCGTGCGCGAGCAGGCGGCTGTGGGGCAGAACCAGAGCGAGGTTTGGGATGCGGTTACATCCGGAAGCACGGCCAGAGCGGGAGGGGCGAGCCACAGTGCCGCAGGGACGCCTGCGCCTGCCGCGCCACCCGCGCTCAGTTCGGAACGCATTCAATCGACCATAGCCAGCAACGCTCCAACGCAGTCCTACAACAAGATTTATAAGGAGAGCCGCGCGGGGGCTTCCGTGGATGATTTTGTTACGGAATTGCAGAGGCGGTTTAACCGGGCGACGGCGGGGTTGAAGGGAGAGCGAGTGGTCGGCGTGGTAGTGGCGTACGGCGGGGACGTGGCCTGGAGCGATATTTTTGCGTCGAACGAGATGTTTGACCAGTATTGGGGCAAGCTGCTGCGGAGCTATGCCGTGGAGGCGCTGGCGCGGCCAACTTACCGGGAGACGGCGGCGATTACGGATGCGCGGGAGTTTTTGCGGAATTTGAATGGGCGGGAAGTTGTGGAGAGCGAGCCCGGCGTTTACCGGTGGCGGGAGATTACGGAGGGGAGGTTATCGCTGATTGAGCTGGAGTCTGTTCAGCCTAAGGCAATGACTTTGCACCGGTTGTTATTGCATCGGACTAGCTAGAGAGAAGAGTTCAACCCGCGGAGCTGGTGCCGATTGGGCCGCAGCACTGCTGCGCCCTACAACGGATTGATCGCGCGGCGGACTTGGCTTTTGTCGGGAGTTTGAGTTAGCAGGTCCACAACTTTGGCGCTCCAGGTCGGATGCTGGAGATTCGGAGCGATTTCGGCTAGCGGGACCAGGACGAAGCGGCGTTGGAGCATGCGCGGGTGGGGGATTTGCAGCGCGGACGTATCGATGGTCTCCTGGCCGTGGAGAAGAATGTCCAGGTCGATTTTGCGCGGGCCTCTGGCGAACTCTTTTTTGCTGCCCATTTGCGATTCGATGGATTGGAGGACTCGCAGGAGTGCGGGTGCTTCCAGTTGTGTTTCCGCTTCCACCACACAGTTCAAAAACCACGTTTGATCGAGATAATCCACCGGTTCGGTTTCATAAAACGAGGACACTTGTTTGATGTGCAGGTTGTCGCGATGAAGAGACGCGATTGCTGCGCGGAGATTGGCGTCGCGGTCGCCGATGTTTGAACCTAGAGATAAATAAGTGGTGACCATCGGCGGGTCTGGTGTGCGCATTTCAGTTCCTATGAATCTGAAGAGACTGTAGATGGTGTGGTGTTGGGAATCAACAGCAGCAGCGGGCGCATGCACCGAGACGGGAATATTTGGAAACAAGGGAGTTTCTCGAACGTCGGGATAGGGAGAAAGAGTGCGGCATGGGTGTCACTCGTGGCCGCTTCAGGAGTGTCTGTGCTACTTCGGGGGAACAAATGGTGGGCGGGGTGCGTACATTTTGACGAAGACGGCGTGTGTCGAACGTGAAGCAACTGTGTTCCCGGGAGGGTTGCAATGATGAGCTTCTGGCAGGATGTGCGGTTCGGGTTGCGGGTTTTGTTGAAGAACCCCGGATTTGCTGCGATTGCGGTGTTGACGCTGGCGCTGGGAATTGGGGCCAATACGGCGCTGTTTTCGGTGGTCAACGGAGTGCTGCTGAATCCGCTGCCGTTTCCGGAACCGGATAAGCTTGTTGAGGTTTACGCCAAGACGCCATCTTTTGAAGAGAGCTCGATCAGCTATCCCAATTTTCTTGACTGGCAGAAGGACAATCACTCGTTTTCGGCGCTGGGGGCGTTCCGGAGTGAGGAGTGCAACATGACCGGGGTGGGCGAGCCGGAGCGGTTGCATGGGCACATGGTTTCGGCGGATTTTCTGACGGCGCTGGGAATCCAGCCGAAGCTGGGGCGGAACATACTGCCGGAAGAAGACCAGGCCGGCGGTGCTCCGGTGGCGATGCTGGGCGACGGGCTGTGGAAGCGAAAGTTCGGAGAGTCGCCGGAAGTGCTGGGTAAAAGCATCACGCTGAATGGGAAGGCGTATACGGTTGTTGGAGTGGCGCAGGCGCAGATCACGGGGATAAGTCCTTCGGATGTTTATGTGCCGATCGGACAGTGGACAGACTCGACGTTTCTGAATCGGGCGATCAGCATGGGAACGTTCGCAGTGGGGCGACTGAAGCCGGGAGTGAATATCGAACAAGCGGGGGCGGATATGGATTCCATTGCGCGGAATCTTGCAGCAGCTTATCCGGAGACGAACAAAAGCACGGGAATTGGAATGGTGCCGTTGAAGACGGAAGTGGTTGGCGCCGTGAAGGGAATTTTGCTGGTGCTGCTGGGCGCGGTGAGTTTTGTGCTGCTGATTGCGTGCGCGAATGTAGCGAACCTGTTGCTGGCTCGGGCGACGGGGCGTTCACGAGAGTTTGCGATACGGTCGGCGCTGGGAGCGAGCCCAGGGCGGGTGATTCGGCAGCTTTTGACCGAGAGCGTGATGCTCGGAGTTGCCGGGGGTGGCATTGGGTTGCTGCTGGCAAAGTGGGGCACGGGGGCGATTCTCGCGGCGCTGCCGGAGACTTTGCCGCGAGCTGAGGAAATAGGGCTGGATGGACATGTGCTTTTCTTCACTTTGGGAATTTCCCTTCTGACGGGGATCGTGTTCGGACTTGTGCCTGCGCTGAAGGCGATGCGGCCGGATATGCACGAAACGTTGAAGGAAGGCGGGCGTGGATCGAGCGGGGCGCGGCACCGGACGCAGAGCGTGTTTGTGGCAGTGGAGATGGCGATGGCTGTGGTGCTGCTGATTGGCGCGGGGCTGATGATACGCAGCCTTGCGGCACTTTGGAGCATCAATCCGGGCTTCGATGCCAAGAATGTGCTGGCGTTCAGCATCTCGACGACCTCCGATCCGAATGTCACGGCGGAACAATTGCGAAGCAAATACCGGCAGGGATTGAGCCAGATGGAAAGGGTGCCAGGCGTCGAAGCGGTTTCCGTGATCGGCGGCTCACTGCCGATGACCGGTGATTCAGAAGTTCCATTCTGGCTCGAGGGCCACCCGAAACCCGCGAGTGCGCAGGAGATGCCCTTTGCGCTGATGTATCTTGTGGCGCCGAGCTACCACAAAGTCATGCGCATTCCCGTGGAGCGGGGCCGCAGCCTGAGTGAGCGCGATGACGAGCACGCGCCGCTGGTGGCGCTGATTGATGCGAGCTTCGCTCACCAATATTTTCCGAACGAGGATCCGGTGGGAAAGCGCCTGAACCTGGCGTTGCTTGATGTGCAAGTGGAAATTGCGGGAGTGGTGGGCCACGTGGAGCATTGGGGCCTGGGCTCGAAGGGCCACGATAATGAGCAGGCACAGATTTATCTTTCGGTTTGGCAGGTGCCTGACAGGTTCTGGCCGCTCTTCGCAAATGGCTCACAGTACGCCGCGCGTACGGCGGGTTCACCGCTGGGGATGGCGAGCGCCATTCGCGAAGCAGCGGGAAGAGTCGATAGCAGCGCGGTGGTATACGAAGTGAGGCCGATGGTGGACATCGTGGCGCGGTCGGTCGCGACGCAGCGGCTGGCGATGATTCTGTTGAGCGTATTTTCAGCGATTGCGCTGGTGCTTTCCGCGATTGGGATTTATGGCGTGATTTCCTACCTGGCGGGGCAGCGCACGCATGAGATTGGCGTGCGCATGGCGTTGGGAGCTTCGAGTGCGGATGTGCTGCGCATGGTGCTGGGAGAAGGGATGCGGATCACGCTGGTGGGCGTGGGCATCGGGATTGTTGCCGCGCTGGGATTGACTCGACTGATTACGAAAATTATTTATGGAGTAGGAGCGACGGACCCGATTACGTTTGGGGGCGTGGCTGTTCTGCTCACGGGCGTCGCGCTTCTGGCGTGCTATATTCCGGCGCGGCGGGCCATGCGCGTGGATCCAATCATCGCCTTGCGCTACGAGTGACAGATGGAGCTGAACAAGTTGAATTAGCTCGCGTCACTTCGCACTTCGCGAATCAGTCGCAGTGAATTTCGCGGAGACGGCCGGTCTTCACGTCGTAGACAAAACCGCGGACGGCGACTTCCTGGGGAACCCAGGGGTGCGTGCGCAACTTTTGCAATTGCTGGCGGACATTTTCATCGACATTCTGGAAGGCGTGGAAAACTGCGGGAGAGACGGCTGCGATTCCTGTGCGGTCCTGGATTCGCTTGCGCAAATCGTGTTCGGTGGTTTGCATCAGGCCGCAATCGGTGTGATTGATGATCATGAATTCCTGCGTGTCTAGCAGGTAATGCGACACGAGGAGCGAGCGCAGGCTGTCCTCGGTAACGATGCCACCGGCGTTGCGGATGATGTGGGCATCGCCGGTTTTCAGGCCCAGGGTGCGAATCGCGAGCCGCGTATCCATACAAGTCAGGATAGCGAGGTGACGCTCCGGGCGCGGCGTGAGCCTGCGCAGTTCGTGAGTACGGGCGTAGACTTCGTTTGCTTGGAGAACTTCGTCAATGACGCTCATGGCCGAAATAGTCTAGCAGGGTCGGCTGTCGCAACCGAATCTGTCCCGATGGAAAGAATTAAAAAAAACGAAGGAGCGCTTAGAAAAGGCGGGGCTGGCGCTTGGGTAGTTCTTTGCCGAAATATTCGTAGGCGCGGGCTGTGGCTACGCGGCCGCGCGGGGTGCGGTCAATCATTCCTATTTGCATGAGGTAGGGCTCGTACATTTCCTCGATGGCGTCTTCCTCCTCGGAAAGGGCCGCGGCGAGCGTGCCCAGACCTACGGGTCCGCCAGCGTATTTATCGAGAAGCGCGAGCATGAGGTTGCGGTCCACTTCGTCGAGGCCGCTTTCGTCCACGCCGAGCATGGAGAGAGCTTCTTGCGCGACGGCGCGGGTGATGCGGCCTGCGGCGCGGACTTCTGCAAAATCGCGTGAACGGCGGAGCAAGCGGTTGGCGATGCGCGGTGTGCCTCGGCAGCGGCGGGCGATTTCTTCCGCGCCGCCGTCGTCCATCAGGATATTCAGAATTTTTGCGGAACGATGAATGATAATGAGCAGGTCTTCCGGCTCGTAGAAATCCAGGCGATGGACAATACCGAAACGCGAGCGCAGAGGCGCGGTGATCAGTCCGGCGCGCGTGGTGGCGCCGATTAGGGTGAAGTGTCCAAGTTGCAGTGGATGGACGCGCGCCCCGGGGCCCTGGCCGATAATTAGATCGAGGCGAAAATCCTCCATTGCCGGATAGAGGACTTCTTCAACGGCGGGTTGCAGGCGGTGGATTTCGTCGAGAAAGAAAACTTCCTTGCCTTCAAGGGAGGTGAGGATGGCGGTCAGGTCGCCCTTGCGCTCAAGCAAGGGGCCTGCGCTGGTCTTGATGGGGACCTGGAGTTCGTTGGCGATGATTTGGGCCAGCGTGGTTTTCCCGAGACCCGGTGGACCATAGAGTAAGACATGATCAAGGGCTTCGCCGCGGCTGCGCGCGGCTTCTATGGCAATGGAGATGTTTTCCTTGACGCGTTTTTGGCCGATGTACTCGTCGAGGCGTTTGGGGCGGACGCTGGCCTCGATGCGGGCGTCCTCGTCGTAGGGTGCGCCGGAGACGATTCTTTCCTGTGGTTTTTGCGGCATCATTCGTCTTGCGGTTCCATCCGGCATTAAATCAATTCTTTCTTCAGACGGGCACGGCATGCCGTGCCCCTACTCAAGCTGCGCCTTTGGCGGAGCGCCCTTTGGGCGCAGCCAATGATTGCAGCGTCGCACGCAGCAATTTATCGAAATTTGTCGAGCCGGCTTCGCGCTTCGCTTCCGCGACTGCGGATTCTGCGGCTCGCGAGTCGTAGCCCAGATTGACTAGCGCCGAAATCACGTCCGCTTCGGCACCCGCTGGCGAGGAAGCGACGGGTTTTTCGGCATGCAGCGTGATGGCCTCGAGCTTGTCCTTCAACTCCACGACCATGCGCTCGGCAGTTTTACGGCCCACACCCGGAATTTTCGTGAGACGGCCGAGATCGTTGCCGCGGATCGCGGGAACCAATTCTTCGACACTCATACCGGAGAGAATTTTAAGGGCAAGCGTGGGACCCACACCTGAGGCGGAGAGAAGCATCTCGAAGAGATGTTTTTCGCGGGAAGAAACGAAGCCGTAAAGGGCGAGAGCGTCTTCCCGAACGTGCGTGTGGATGAGCAAAGTGACTTCCGTATGGAGTTCGCCGAGCGCGGCATAACTGGAAAGCGGAACCTGGACGAGATAGCCCACGCCGCCGACATCCACAAGGACTTGATTTGTGCGTTTTTCGGCGAGGCGACCGCGAAGCTGGCCAATCATGGAACGCCAGTATTGCCGCCTTTTCTTCGCCTGTCAACGAGCGCGAGGGATAGGGGATAGGCGAGAGTGAAACTAACTGGCAGCGGCGGCTGACGGTGCGGGCCGGTAATGGCCGGGGACGGCTCGAAGGGCGATGGCGAGGCGATTCCAGGCGTTAATGGTGCTCGCGACGAAAGTGAGATCCACGACTTCTTTTTCGCTGAAGTACTTGCGAACTTCCTCATAGACGGAGTCGGGCACATGCGTTTGGGAGACAAGAGTGACGGCTTCCACCCAAGCAAGGGCGGCGCGCTCGCGATCGGTATAGAAAGGCGTTTCGCGCCAGGCATCGAGTTCGTAGAGGCGCTGTTCGGTTTCGCCGAGCGCGCGAGCGTCTTTCGAGTGCATATCAATGCAAAAGGCACAGCCATTGATTTGAGAGGCGCGCATTTTGAGGAGATGAATGAGGCCGTGATCGAGACCGCATTCGTCGAGATATTTTTCGAGCGCGTACATTGCTTTCTGAGCGTCCTGCGCGTGTCTTCTCGCGTCAATTCTGGGTTCCATGATGTTTTCCTTCCTTCTGTGCCACTGCAACTCAGTTTAGACGCCATGCGGTTTCCCGGCATGGCGTCGCGCTACTCAGCAACTCAAAAACTTGTCTCCGGAATGGATGCTGCAAAACGCGGAGAAGATATGATCTTGCATGAAAAATCCGTGGAAGTTACCTGCCAGATTGGCGGAGCTAGCGGCGAGCGCGGTCTTTGCGCACGGCTTCATCAATGAGGGCGTCAAGTTCGTTGCGGGTAAGAGAAACGTGATCGCGCGAGGAGTCGCCGCTGTCACTCGTTTCCGGTAGCTCGGCGCCACCACCGGCCGGCGGGGTGACGAAATACCTGGCGCGCGCAGCCATTAGCTTGGCGACTTCGCGACTGGAGAGAAGGACCGGGTCGCCCGCAAGTTCCGCGGAGAGAAGGATTTTCGCAAAGTGCTCGATGGTCTCCATGCGGAAGAATGCGGTCAGAAGATCCGGGCCACAAGTGACCGCGCCGTGATTGGCCAATAGGAGCGCGTCGTAGTGCGGAACGAAGGGCTCGAGGGCAGCGCTAAGCTCCGGAGTTCCTGGCGTGGCGTAGCGCACGAGAGGAATCTGCCCTAGACCGATGATAACTTCGGGGAGAAGAGCTTGATCCAAGGCGCGGCCTGCAGCGGCAAAACCGGTTGCGGTAGGAGGATGAGCGTGGCAGATCGCGTTGACGTCCGGGCGCATGGAGTAGAACAGCAGATGCATGGCGAGCTCGGAAGAAAATTTGCGCTCACCGGCGAGCTGGCGGCCTTCCAGATTGGTCACCACCAGATCCCGCGGTTCAAGCATCCCCTTATTCATGCAGGTGGGGGTGGTGAGGATGCGGCCCTCGTCGAGGCGGACGGAGATGTTCCCTTCACAAGCGACGATGAAGCCACGGTCGTACATCCATTTGCCAGCCGTGCAGATTTCACGGCGGTGCTGCTCTTCGGTCTTCCGATGGCTGGGGCCGAGCAAGTTGGTGTTCACAGCGCGCAATCCTTCCCTGCCCGGAACTTAATCCGAGCCGGCTCCCTGCCCCCCCAGAAGACCTGCTACCCAAACGACTCGGCGGGAAACCCGGCGCGCACTCTATCACACTAAGCGTAGATTCCGCGCAACTTTAGAGCGCTGGCCACGCGGTCAATCGCGAGCATGTACGCGGCGATGCGGTTGTTGACTTTGTGCGCTTCGGCATAACGCACCACTTCGTCAAAGGCGTTTTCCATTACGTCGAGGAGGCGTTCGTTGACTTCGCTCTCGCGCCAGAAGAAGCCCTGGCGGTCCTGAACCCACTCGAAATAGCTGACGGTGACGCCGCCGGCATTGCCAAGAATGTCGGGGACGGTGAAGATGCCCTTGGCATCCACGATGGCGTCGGCCTGCCACGTTGTGGGGCCGTTTGCGCCTTCGCAGAGAATGCGTGCCTGAACCTGGTGAGCGTTCTGCTCGGTGATCTGATTCTCGATAGCGGCAGGGATGGCGATTTCGCATGGCTGAAAGAGAACGTCGCGCGCGGACATCTTCGTGCCGCCACCCGGGAAATCCGGCAACGGTTTTTTCTGCGTGTAAACCCAGTCGATCACTTTGGGAACATCGAATCCCTTCTCGTTGTAGAGGGCGCCACCGATATCGGCCAAGCCAACGATTTTGTAGCCCGCTTGTTGCATGAGCTGCGCGGCGAGCGACCCCACGTTGCCAAAACCTTGAACGACGACACGGCAACCTTCTTTCTTGATGCCAAGTTTCGCGAGCGCTTTGTCGCAGCAAATCATGACGCCGCGACCGGTGGCTTCTCTTCGTCCGGCCGACCCGCCAAGCTCGATGGGTTTGCCGGTCACGACCGCCGTAGTCGCTTCTCCCACGTGCATGGAGTATGTGTCCATCACCCAGGCCATGGTCTGCTCGCCAGTGCCGATATCCGGAGCCGGAATGTCGCGTTCGGGACCGAGCCAGTCAGCAAGTTCCGCTGTATATCGCCGCGTGAGTCGTTCCGTTTCTCCCCGGGACAACTTGCGAGGGTCGCAAATGATGCCGCCTTTTGCGCCGCCGAAGGGGATATTGACGACCGCGCACTTCCAGGTCATCCAGGTCGCGAGCGCGCGGACCTCATCGAGAGAGACATCGGGGGCGAATCGAATGCCACCCTTGCCGGGGCCGCGGACCGTAGAATGCAAAACTCGATATCCGGTGAAGACTTCCAATTGGCCGTTGTCCATCCCGACCGGAATGTAAAGGGTGATCTCTTTTTTAGGATGTTTCAGGTACCGGTAGAGCCCTTGCTCTAGTCCCAGTTTGCTGGCGGCGACTTCAAAACGCGCTTCGGCGTTCTGGTAAACATTCATCTCTTCCGGTACGGGCGCTTGCGACATGCAGAATTCTCCTTAGAGGCGACGACAGCATCGGGGTACAGGCTCAATTCGCACTTCGGCCCGCAAGGGAAACGCAGGACCGAGTTGCAGGCCAAAAGTGATCGGTGGCGGGCTACCCCATCGCATGGAACTGCTACTGACCGACCCGCCGGAATCGCCTTTTTGGCCGGGCCGCCAGTATACGAACCTGCAAGTCTGGCTGCAAGCGAGAGGGAAAGTCTCGGGTCGGCAGAGAATAATCGCCTTCGTCTGACGAGAATCGGTTGATTTAGGAAAGATATTTAAGAGTCTTTTCGATGAGGTCGGCAGTTCCCTGGTGGGGATCGCCCGGGCTGTCAAACTCCATGGAGCAGTAGCCCTTGTAGTTGCTCTTTTTGAGGATGCCGAAGGTTCTTGCCATGTCCACGTGAACCAGCTGTCCTTTTTCGTCAGCCTCCATGGCTTTAATGTGACAAATGCTGTAAGCGTGCCCGAACATGCCCTCGATTCCCTTGTAGGCGTATTCCGTTTTGCCGGTCATCAGAGAATTTGCAAAATCCGGATTCGAGTGCAGCCAGGGATTATTCACCTTCTCGATGACCTTAACAACGAAGAAAGGATCTTCGCTGACCGGATTGTCGTTTTCGAGGTTGACGAGAATATTTTTCGCCGCGGCGTATTCCACAACGCGCGTGAGACTGTCCGCGGCGCGATCGACGTCAGGCTTGGAATCTTTAGCAGGCGGCATGTTGGTGCGCACGCTTGGTGAACCGACAACTGCCGCGGCATCGATCCACCGTTTGCTGAAGGCGATGCCTTTTTCGCGCTCGGCTTTATCCAGGGCGAAGGGGCTGTGTTCGCCGTCGACAGCAATGTTGACAATCGCTCCGCTTGCTTTTTCCACGGAGGAGCGAAGTTCAGCAAGATATTTGGCGTCGAGGGAGAGGAAATGCTCGCTCCAAGGTTCGATTTTGTTGATGTTGAATTTCGCTTTGACGTGAGGCAGAAACTCTTTCAGATCCATCTTGGGAGCCGCGGAATTGCTGTTCTTGTCGTGGGCGCCGGCGATGAAATCCCGAAACGGGTAGGAAGCGATGGCAATGCGTTCCCGCGGCACAGTAGGGAATTGCAGGTTGGGAACTGAGACTGCGGCGAGGGCGCTCTTCAGACCCGGCCAAACAAGGGCCGTGGCCGCCGTAGCAGCAGACTGCGCCAGAAACTGTCTTCGCGTGGTTTGCATCAAAGCCGCGACAGTCTAGCAGATTCATCTTTGTGGCGCTATGAAGGGTCGCCTCCACTTAAAGTGCCTCCCGGGCGCACGAAATGAATCGCGTGCCCGCGCCGCGTTCGATTTGCTCTGCTATAATCCGGGCAATTTTTGCGGGACGCGGACTCTTCGGAGGCAAATCATGCATCGAGGTCGGATTGCTGCACTCGGCATTCTGTTCTTTTTTGTGGCGGGAGTAGCTTACGGGCAATCGCCTGGCGATTTGCTCTCCAATCTGACGAAGCCCCACGATTACAACCTGAAGCGCATCTCGAGTTACGACCGCACCGGTGGTAATGATGACTATCGGCCTCTTCCGCCCGGGGAAACACTCACTTTACTGGATGAGGCGGGGCCGGGCGAGATTTCACACGTCTGGATTACCATCTCCAGCGATGAGCGATTTCACCTGAAGAAAATGGTGCTGCGCATGTATTGGGATGGCGAAGCTTCGCCGAGCGTGGAAGCTCCCGTCGGCGATTTTTTCGGACTCGGGATGGGCGAATATTTTCTCTACCAATCCGTGCCGCTCTCGGTCGGAGGCGACAAAGCGCTGAACTGTTTTTTCCCTATGCCATTCCAAAAGCACGCGCGCATCACGCTGACGAACGAAGGCCGCCAGAGAGCCGAAGCCGTTTACTGGAACATTGATCTGCGCGCGTACAAATCCGCGCTGCCCACGGATACGCTCTATTTTCACGCGCAGTACCACCAAGCCACTCCCAACAAAGCGATCCCAGGCAATAAGTTCAATCTCGATGGCAAGGACAACTACGTCTGGCTGGAAGCCACGGGGCGCGGGCACTTCGCGGGAGTCACCATGTCCGTGCTTGAGAATCAGGACGGCTGGTGGGGCGAAGGCGATGACATGTTTTTTGTGGATGGCGAGAAGCTGCCGTCCATCAACGGAACCGGCTCGGAAGATTATTTTCTGGGAGCCTGGGATTTTGGCGGCAAGCCTTTTGCGTACAGCTTATTCGGCGCGCCCATCGTCGGCGCGGAACTCGAGGGCGGGCGCTGGTCGGTTTATCGGTTCCATCTGGACTCGCCGATTCCGTTTACAAAGTCTCTGCGCGCCACCATCGAGCACGGCCACGCCAACGATCGCGGCGACAATTTTTATTCCGTGGCGTACTGGTATCAGTCGGAACCTCACGGGGCTTTTCCTGTACTGCCCTCCGCGGAAATGCGGTTGCCGCACGTGCTTCCTGTCAGCAGCACTCAAAAATGAGACGGATGTGCAGGTTGACGGATGGAGAAGAACTAACCGCCCACACGCGGCCATTGCCTCTGAGCTAAGAAAAAACTACTGAGTGCGAAACTGCACCGTAACCGTCAGGTGCATCGACACGGGCTTGCCATCGAGCGTCGCCGGCTGATACTTCCATTGTTTCAGCGCGTCCATCGCGGCTTGATGAAGAAGTGCGGGTCCAGAAAGGACTTTCGTGGTGCTGACGCGCCCATTAGCGTCAATCAGCGCGTCGATAACCACATTGCCTGCGATGTGCTGATTCTTGGCGAGCGTCGGATAAACCGGAGCCACCTTACTGACCAAAACTGCGGCCTTCACGTCGCCGCCCGTGGGTAGTGGCACTTCCGGAGCGGCGGGCTGCTTTAAGCCTCCGCTTGTCAGGGCGGAACCGAGGACCGCTGGATTTGCGTCCCCGTTATCCCCGGAAATAGACGGCGCAGCCACTCCATCGTCCTGCGTGCTGGAAGGGCGGTTCATCGTGGGGCTGGCTAGATGGACTTCGCCGAGAACGGGCTTCTTGGGCTCGGGTTCCGGTTCGGCCGCAGGCTGTGGGATGCGCTCGGTAACAGCAGCAGGAATGGTCGTGGCAGCGCCACGCGTGTTGTCTCTGGTGACGGGAGCGGGCGCGGAATTAGCCGGGGGCCTGATAAAAGGCGCGCCGGATGTCGGTGTGCTAAAGGCTGGCGTTGCCGGGCCAGAGTTTGGCGTTGTCACAGGGGTGGCCGCCGTAGTTTGCAGCGCAGTTTGAGTTGCCGGGGAAGAAGCGGTCGTTTGCGGGATGGCAGCCGAAGCAACATGTTGCGTCGTACCTTGAACCGCACTCGTCGGACGAGACAGATACCATCCGCCTCCTGCAGCCAGCAAAACACCCGCGGCAACGGCCCCGATCAAAACACCCTTGCGAGAGCCACCAGATTCACGCTTGTTTGTTGAAGCCTCTTCGTCGAACGGGAGCAAGCTGCCGAACGCAGGCAACTGGCTCTCAGGGATACCTTCCTCGGTAGCGACGGGCAGGAGTTCCGCGGGGCGCTCCTCGCGGGAGGCAATCTCGGCGGTGTGTTTGGCCTTTTCTCGTTCGGCGCTCTCCTGTGGCGAAGCGTGAGCAGCGGCATTCCGCGCCAACGGCTCGAGCCAGGAAGGAATCTTCACCTGTTCAGTGTCCAAAGTGGACTTGACCGGTGGCGCCGGAGCTTTTGCGGCCGGAATCGGTTTTACCGGCGCGGGCTCCGACTTTGCAATTTCAAGAACGCTTGCGGCCACATTCGAAACGATTTTTGCATCGAGAGCGGGCACAACCGGCGACGGTGTCACAGGCTTTGCGGTGGGCGCCGCGCTGAAGAGCAACGATGAAAGTTGTTCTTGTAGCCGCGCTGCCTGAAGTTTCAGCTCTTCGCTCGAATTATCGGCGGCGAGTTTCGCAGGCTCCGGTTTGTTTTCCGTAGGCGTGGAAAGAGTAACGGGAGCCGCAGGCGGTTTTGATGGGGTCAAGAAGGGCTGCGGTTCAGGCACCTTCAAAAGACTGGCCAAGGAAGCCGCAAGCGAAGGGGAACTTGGCGAAGCCGGAATCTCATGAGGTTCTGGTTTCTTCGCGACGGGCACAACGGGCGGCACAGAGACGTGCACTGCAGGAGGTATAGGCACCGGAGCAGCGGGTACAGCCGTCTGAACTTCGACAGGCCGCGGCGGCGGCAGAGGCTTCATTTCAGCTTGAATCTGGGCTGGTCTTACTTCCGGCAGTTTGGCTTCAGGCAGTTTGGGAGCGAGCGAAACCGGAGCGGGCGGCGTAGCTTTGACAGGCGAAGGGATGGTTGCCACAGGGGCGGGAGCAGGCGCTGGAGTGCCAATGCGATCCGTCGGGAAGCGCATTCCCCAGAAACCAACTACAGACTCCGTGAACTCCAGTTCCACATAACCGCTGACATTCTTGTAATTTTTTGATTTGACGACCTGGCAAACCACTTCCTTTTTCGTTTTTTCGTTGGTCAGAAAGAGCAATTGCCCAGGGGCAACCGGGGAGATCAGCCGGATGACTGCTCCGTTGCCGAAAACCAGGACGGTCTTTGTCGTTTCCGAAAATGGCTCGCGCTTGTCGCTGCCTTCCACGGTGCGCGCGCCGTTTACAGTAACCGGCACTTCGAGCGCGACCGGCAGTGGCCGGTTCGTCGTTTCCGTGCCTACTCCGAAAGGAGTGGCCGAGGGTGTTGCTACAGCGGATTGGGGCGGGGCGGTTAGAAGATCGCCTTCTTTGCTCATTGGCGCCATTGGTTGCTCTCTTGATGCGGGGAGTTAAGGTTCAGCCCGGACACACTCAGGACTGTCCCCGAATATTTATATCTTCTTATCTGCCGGGGCACTGCGCCCATAGTACGTGCGTACTGCGGGCGAAACACCTGTCCCAAAGGACAGCAATGTCGCAGTGGGAAAGGTTCTAACGAGGGAGGGGCGGGTGGAATTGTTCGTCGATTTCGACCTGGTAGCCGGTCACGAGCTTGTTTGTTTCGTTGGCCATGCCGATCACCGCTTGCAACTCGTGAAACATGGCGTCGGTCATGCCTTTTTTGAACGCCGAGGCGGTATGCGAAGCGATGCAGTAATGGCAATTGTTCGTGACGCTCACGGCCACGTAAATCAGTTCTTTAATGAGCGGATCAAGCGCTCCGGGACCCATAATCTGCTTGATGCTCTCCCATGTGCGCTTCAGCGTGGCCGGATCGTGGGCAATCGCCTTCCAGAAGTTGTTGATCCAATCGGTCTTGCGTGTGGCCATGATGTCGTCATAAATGGCGCGCACTTCGGGGCTTGCGTCTTTGTATTCAATCAGTCTAAACGTCGACATGAGATTCTCCATGAGTCGAATGAATAGGTTCCTCGGAACGTTAGCAAGAAGCGGTCCTCTCTGCCAGGGGGGCGCCGGAATCAAATTTAATCGGAAGCTCTCTTGGGTAACGAAGTGACCGTGCGCGGGACGGCGAGTCCCATGAACGGACAAAATGGCCGCCAAGCGTCATTTCTAGCGCCAAAGTCCCCTAAAGCCCGCCAGTTACGATTTTTTTCGCTTGGCAGGGAACTTGCAGCTGAACTATAACGTATGACGATATAGTGTTCCTGGCGCCGATAGAGACTGACGTCCTGTGCCATATGGAACTTTGAGGTGAATGCGTGCCGAAAAAGCGTGAGACCGAATCCTTCCTGCCCTTGACCCCGGCCATGTTCCACATTTTGCTGGCCTTGGCCGACGGCGAAAAGCACGGGTACGCCATTTTGAAAGAGGTCGCGCGCCGCACCGACGACAAAGTGCGCCTGAGCGCAGGAACACTTTACGGCAATCTGGCGCGGCTCGAGAGCTCCGGGCTCATCGCGGAATCGAACAGGCGCCCGGAGGTAGTTCTCGATGACGAACGGCGCCGGTATTATCTGCTGACAGAATTTGGGCGCGAGGTAGCCGTGGCCGAAGCGGAACGCATGGAAGAAGCGCTCGGACAGGCACGCGCCAAGCACCTCTTCCGAAAACCAAAACTGGCTTAGCGAGGAATCACACTCATGGAAAACCAGAAGCTGCCTTTTTCGCAAAAACTGTTTCGAGCCCTGGTTCGCGTCCTCCCCTTCGACTTTCGTACCAACTACGGAGGCGAGATGGAGGGTGTCTTTCGCGAGCAACAGCGCGAGGCAGAGGAACGCGGTGGCCTTCTGGGCGCGCTCAAGCTCTGGAAAGAAACCATCGTGGGCATTTTCACCACGGCGCCGCGCGAACACTGCCAGATTCTCACGGGCGATTGCAGCTATGCCTTCCGCATGATGCGCAAAAATCTCTGGTTCACCGCAGTCGCCATTCTCACGCTCGCCCTGGGCATCGGCGCGAACACCGCCATCTTCAGCGTGGTACACGCCGTCCTCCTGCGGCCGCTGCCTTATCCGCAAGGGCAGCAATTGGTTTTCATCCGCCAGCAGGAAAAGAAGCTGGGCATCGACGATATGCAGTTTTCCGTCCCGGAAATCATGGACTATCGCGCGCAGAATCGCACTCTCTCGGGACTGGTTGAATACCACGACATGTCTTTTACGCTCTTCGGGCATGGGGATCCGGATCGCGTCCGCACCGGCGTCGTTTCCGCCAACTACTTTGATCTGTTCGGCGTGAATCCGCTGCTCGGGCGAACCTTCCTGCCCGACGATGAAAAGCCAGGCGCGTCACCTGTGCTTCTTCTCAGCTACGAATACTGGAAAAACAATTTCGGCTCCGACCCCGCCATTGTTGGCAAGACATTTGAAATGAACGACATGGTGCACACAGTGGTGGGCGTTCTTCCGCCCGTGCCGCAATATCCGAACGAAAACGACGTCTACATGACGACCTCGGCGTGTCCCTTCCGCTCCAACAAGATGCATGTCGAGAGCCGCGATATGCGCATGATGGAAGTGTTTGGACGAATGAAACCCGGCGTCACTGTCGCGCAGGCCAACGCCGATTTTTCAACAATCGCCGCAGGATTGAAATCGGCTTATCCGAAATTCTATCCCGATGAAATCGGCTTCGCGTCTAGCGCTTCGCCGCTTCAGGAGGAGTTGACGCACACCGCGCGACCGACGCTATTGCTGCTCCTAGGGGCAGCAGCATTCGTGCTGCTCATCGCCTGCGCAAATGTTGCCAACCTGACGCTGGCCCGCATGGCCCGCCGCGAACGAGAACTCGCCGTGCGTACCGCATTAGGAGCAGGGCGAAGCCGGCTCCTGCGGCAACTCTTGACAGAAAGTTTTTTGCTCGCTTGCGCTGGCGGAATATTGGGCTTGCTTCTGGCCTATGGCAGCCTCGAACTGATCACCGATTTTGTGGGCCGCCTCACCCCGCGCGCCCGCGAAATCCACATCGACTCGCAGGTGTTGCTCTTCACTCTGATCGCCGCTGTCGGCACCAGCATCGTCTTCGGCACGCTCTCCGCCCTTCTCTCGCGTACGAATCTCAGCTCCAGCCTGAAGGATGGAAGCAGCGGAGCGGGTCTGGGTCGCCGGCACAATCGCCTGCGCAGTGCGCTAATCGTCTGCCAGATTGCTTTCTCCTTCATGCTGCTCATCGGCGCGGGACTCATGGTTCGCAGCCTCATCAAGTTGCAGCAGGTGGACGCCGGCATCGTTCCCCAACGCGTCCTCGCCATGCGGACCGACTTCAATTGGGCGAAATATACCGCCCCCGAAGCCACCGAAGTTGTTGTCCAAAAACTCCTCGACCGCGTGAAATCGGAACCCGGCGTTCTCTCTGCCGCTGTCTCCAGCAGATATCCTTTCGAGCCGGAAACAATCACCGGCGGCCCGGAATCCGTTTCGTTCTCATTTCAAATCGAGGGCCGCGCTTTGGAACCGGGACAATCTCCACCCGTGAGTACTTTCGCTTCTGTCTCCCCGGATTATTTCACCACCCTGGGCATTCCTCTCAAGGCTGGCCGCCTTCTCGCGGACACCGACAAATCCAAAGCCCCGGGTGTGGCCGTTATCAACGAATCCGCCAGCCGCAAATATTGGCCAAACGAAGACCCCATCGGCAAGCGTGTCTCAGCAGATGGGGGACAGCATTGGGTAAGCGTTGTCGGTGTTGTAGGAGACGTTCGGGAATTCGGGTTGGATCACACGCCACCCCCGGAATTCTATGGCGCCCAGGCACAGAACGCGCAGCCGGCTACTTTGATCGTCCGCACCGCTGCGGAGCCTCGCAGCATGGCGCGCGCTATCACCACGGCCGTCCATGACGTCGATTCGCAAACCGCCGTGACACACATTCTGACTCTCGAGCAAGCTCGCTATGAATCCATGGCTTCTCCGCGAGTCACGGCCAGCCTCCTCGCCACTTTTGCGGGACTCGCCTTGATAATCGCCACCGCGGGAATCGGTGGCATCATGGCGCTGATGGTCAGCCAGCGCGTTCGCGAGATCGGCATCCGCATCGCGCTCGGCGCTCGGCCGGCAAGCATCCTTCGAATGGTCTTGGGCCAGGGCATGTTGCTCGCCGCCCTGGGTGTGGGGATTGGCGTCGCAGGCGCTTTCGTTTTAACGGGCCTCGTGAAATCGCTTCTCTTCGAGGTGCCGCCAACAGACATCCTGACATTCAGCGCGGTCGGCGCCACGCTCCTGTTCGCAGCCGCGCTCGCAAGCTATCTGCCAGCCAAACGCGCCTCCGCAATCGACCCAACCGAAGCCCTCCGCGCCGACTAAGGCAGCGCAAACATCCCACCTGTGTTTTTCCCGCTCGCTGGCTTTAGCTTGCCATCCCCCGGTGGCGTCATTCCATGTACATGCCGTACAACGCTAGGCTATTCTGTTTTTCAGAGGACCACATGAGCCTGCACCCCATCATCCGCGCCCTTTCGCAACCGCTCTTTGCCATCATTCTCTCGCTTCCAGCTTTGGCCCAACAGCCCGCTTCTCCTATCCCCTCCACCGGCCACCCTGACCTCGACCAATACAGAACCTCGCGCATCTCCATCTATACCGACGATTTCGGTCAACTGGCCCGCTATCGCGACGCTAACGCCACGCTCGCGCCGCCAGCGGCCGGCGAAAACCGCGTCATATTTCTTGGCGACTCCATCACCGACTACTGGAAGCTGCCAGACTATTTTCCCGGTAAGCCTTACCTGGATCGCGGCATCGACGGCCAGTCCACTCCCGAAATGCTCGTGCGCTTCCGCCAGGATGTAATCAATCTCCAGCCCAAAGTGTTGGTCATCCTCGCGGGAACCAACGACATCGCCGGCGTCACCGGCCCCACCTCAAATGAAGACATCGAAGCTAACTACGCCACCATGGCCGACCTCGCTCGCGCGCATCACATCCGCGTCGTCTTCGCCTCCATCCTCCCCGCCCACAATTACACCCACGACGCCGAAGAATCCTTTGCCCTGCGCCCACCCGCCAGAATTCTCGCCCTGAACAAATGGCTCCAAGACTTTTGCGCCAAAAACGGCTTCGTATACCTCGACTACTTCCACGCCCTGGTAGACGAACGAAGCATGCTGAAACGCACTCTCTCCGACGACGGCCTCCACCCCACCGACCCCGGCTACAAGCTCATGGCCCCCCTCGCCGAAAAAGCAATCCAAAAGGCCCTGGCAGAAAACAGTCCTCGGTAAGCTGATGCAGAAAGGGCTAGGAAAAACGCGCATGGCTGCGGCGCGCAAGCTGCGTATCCTGCTGTGGACCATGCTGCGCGACGAAATCGATTGCACGGAATTCTGCCGCCGTTTCGCTCGCGGCAGCGGAGTAGCGGTGCCACCGGCGCGGGAATGCCTGCCGCGGGACAGTGGTCGAACTGACCGTCCGTCTGAATAGGCTACCCGCCTCCCTCTAGTAGAGGGAGATAGGAGGCGGCCCGCTAGTAATTGGCGTATTTCAAGATTTCTGGGCCTTTGTGGCGACCACCTCCCCCCCTCTTCAACCGGGACAGTATGTGAAATCTCGGCAAAGCATCAGCCTCAAAGACAATAATGCTGGGGTGACCTACTCGAACATTCGCATAAACTGCCTGGATTTTGAATACAACGACGTCACGGCTACCGACATCACAAAATCGGGAAGCTGCCAGTAGAGGTATCCATGCGCTTCAATCAAATCGCAGAGTTCGCTTGCATTCTAATGTTGCTAGCAGCGTTTGGAGAACTGGACGCTAAATCGCGCCCATCGCCGAGGGCGGCCCAGTCATTTCCGACCATGACCGCCGCCATAGATGAAATAACCACGCAGTATAAGACCCGCGTGGGACTAGAATACGCGTCAAACGACGTAGACCGTACCCCGATCAACCTAGACATTTCCGAGTCGGCAATCGCAAAGGTCCTCGATAGCCTTGTCGCGCAAAAGCCTGACTACTCATGGGAACTCATCGACGGAATCTATGATATCCATCCCAAGGCAGTCAGCGATAGCATCTTGAGTGTCCACATTCGAGCTTTTTCAGTCACAAGCGCTACCGGCCGTGAGGTTTCAGAGGCAATCAGTCTGATCCCGGAAGTCAAAGAGTGGATGCTCAGACATGGTGTGCAAAG
>Ga0209655_10000023_pt1 | contig 51338 bp, 42 predicted proteins | sample BogFormECP03_OM2_FD_188236 | JGI IMG/M metagenome (GOLD analysis project Ga0209655, IMG submission 188236) | Bog forest soil microbial communities from Calvert Island, British Columbia, Canada - ECP03_OM2 (SPAdes) (version 2) | ecosystem: Environmental > Aquatic > Freshwater > Wetlands > Bog ...
AGCGTCGCAGGAAAAGAAACTGCCTATGGGCTATCTATTCTGCGAACTTCATACCAAGAAGGAATCGACTGCACAATACTCCTGACCCGCTCAGGCGTCTGAGTTGCCGTCAGCATGTGGCGCAAGATTTCGGCTAATTTGGTCTAAGCTGTAGTGGCAACGTTTCCTGCAAGGTATAATCAACATAGCGCCGGGTTGAAGTACGGAGCTCCATTCAATTAAGCCAGGCGGGTGACAATGCGGTTAAGTCTGCGTTTTTTTGCGGTACTTTGTCTCTGCCTTGTGATTGTTGGTCTGTTGCTGCTTCCGATCGCTGGCGCGCATGCGATCCTGCTGGAATCGAGCCCGGCGCTAAATGGACTTGCGGCTGGGCCTGAGGTTCCCATCAAACTGCGGTTCAATGTGCGCATTGATGCCATGCGCTCCCGGCTGACGCTGGTGGGACCCGACGGTTCAACGCAAGCGCTGGAAATTGCAAAAGAAGCGGCTGCTGAGACGTTGACATCGCAAGCCAAGGGCCTCGCACCCGGCCAATACCGAATCCGGTGGCAAGTGCTGGCTTCCGACGGCCACCTCACACGAGGCGAGATTCCCTTTACCGTCACGAAATCCTGAAAAGTCGTTCATGGCTCAGCTACTCCAAATCTTCGGGTTTCTCTCGGTGTTGTTGCGTGGCGCGACGTTGGCGTTTCAATCGTTCACAATTGGCGGCATCGTTTTTCTTGTTCTCGTGCTGGGCCGGTTGGAGGCGCCTTCCTCTGGATTTGAATTGTCCGCGCTCCGGTGGATCCGGCGGTCGGCCGTGGCGCTGGCAATCACTCATTTTATAATTCTGGTCGCAAGCTCACTGATCTTGATGAAGTCGGCGGGCATGACTCTTGGAGAGGTCAGCGGGGCAAACTTTTTTCTTGCCTCTGTGATTGGCATCGCGGCTTCACTGACGATTGTGGGGCTGGCGAGCGCGCGAGGCTTGCGGGGATATGCTTCGATGCTGCTTCCTGCCGCGGCTCTTCTTGCGGCGTCGGTGATGACCAGCCACGCGATGTCTCGTTTGGAGCATAGGCTTCCGTTAGTCGCGTTTACGGCGCTGCATCAGGCGGCGACAGCGGTGTGGCTCGGGGGACTGCCCTATCTGCTCATTGGCTTGAGCCGCACACCAGATCTGGCGCTCGCGCGCCGGATGAGCGCTCGTTTCTCCCGGCTGGCGCTTGTGAGCGTCGGCGTTCTGGCTGCGGCGGGGCTGGTGCTGGGCGTTTCGTACGTCGGCTCGATTCCCGCGCTTTACGGCACTTCGTACGGGGCCATGGTGGCCACGAAAGTTATTTTGTTCGGGCTTTTGCTTTTTCTCGGTGCGCTGAATTACCAGCTCGTTCACGGCAGCTCCAGCGGGTTGCTACAGAGCGTACGGCGGTATGGCGAAGCCGAAATTGGGATTGGCGTGACCGTGATTCTGCTGGCCGCTTCGCTCACTTCCCTGCCTCCTGCCGTGGACCTTGCGGAAGGCCGAGTAAGCGGCCACGAAGTCTTTGCGCGCATGGCTCCGCGCAATCCCAGGCTCAACAGTCCAACGCGCGAAGATTTACCCGAAGATGTGTATGCCGCCATGCAAGATTCCTATGCGTCCCCGAAAACGATTTCTACGGAATCGTATGTTCCCGGGCAGGCTGGCACTCGTCCGAATACTTCCGCGGAAAAAGCATGGTCGGAGTACAACCATCATTGGGCGGGTGTCATTGTTCTGTCGATTGGACTGCTGGCTATCTTGGGGCACTGGAGACGTTTTTCTTTCGCTCGCAACTGGCCGTTGGTGTTCCTGGGCCTTTCTGTTTTTCTATTCTTGAGAAGCGATCCAGAGACCTGGCCGCTCGGGCCCGTGGGTTTCTGGGTGAGCATGGCCGATCCGGAAGTCCTGCTGCATCGGATTGTTGCTCTGCTGGTGATTGGGCTGGCGGTTTTTGAATGGAGAGTTCAGACGGATCGCGTGAATTCACCGAGAGTCCGGCTGGTTTTTCCGGTGTTGATTGCCGTGGCTGGGGCGCTGCTGCTTACGCACTCTCACAGCCTGGGAAATATCAAGGAGGAAGTGCTGGCCGAGCTGAGCCACGCGCCGCTGGCGATCCTGAGTGTCACCGCAGCGTGGTCGCGATGGCTCGAGCTTCGACTTCCGTCCGAGAATCGCGTGCGATTTGCAATGGCGGCGGTGTGGCCGGTTTGCTTCCTGCTGATCGGCGCGCTGCTTTTAAATTATCGCGAAATGTAATCGGACGCTGCCCCGACACCTCGAACTGCGGTTTTACCTCCTTATTGGTGTATCGGAAGCACGCTAGCAGAAGAACGTTCACCGACCGCATCGCTTGATTGAACGCATTACAATTTGTTGCCACGCGTGACGTGATGCTCATTACCATTCGAGAATTTTCTAGCTTTGATTGCAAATCACAACGAGGAGGCTGTCCGCTGGCTGCGCGACGCGACCTCCCAACAACCCAAGCTACCTGAGCTGTGGATGGACCTGGGGATCGCGTACCAGCGGCTGGGCAACATGCCAGCCGCAACCGCGGCTTACAATCAGGCGCACAAATTGAAACCGGACGATCCAACTTACGCAGTCCCCGCCATTATGTAGGCTGGCCAGCCTAGTCCTCGAAGCTCGTCGACGGCCTCGATGGTTTTCGAATTAACTTCGAATTAGAGACGCATAGCGGAAACATGACACCAGATGATCGTTCACTATGCCCGTCGCTTGCATGAACGCATAGCAAATCGTCGAGCCCACAAAGCGGAATCCGCGCTTCTGTAAATCCTTGCTCATCGCATCCGATAGCGCGGTCTTGGCGGGCAATTGTTTGTGCGTCTTCCAAGTGTTCTGTTTTGGTTTGCCGCCGACAAATTGCCATATGTATTTATCGAAGGAGCCGAATTCCTCCTGTACCTTCAAAAACGCCTGCGCATTTCCGATCGTCGCGGCAATCTTCAGCCGATTCCGGATAATGCCCGCATCTTTCAGCAACTCGCGCACTTTCTTTTTGTCGTAACACGCCACCTTCGCTACATCAAATCCGTCGAACACTTCGCGATAACGGGCGCGCTTCATCAGAACCGTGTCCCAGCTTAATCCCGCCTGAGCACCTTCGAGGATTAAAAGCTCAAACAGGCCGCGATCATCGTGCAGCGGGACGCCCCACTCCTCATCGTGATAGGGGATGTTCACTTCCTTCGCCGCCCAGTGGCAGCGCGTCAAGACAGTGCTTTTCGGGTTCATGCGGGGCGGCATCCCTACTTGAGGATGGAATGGATGATGATGGTGTTGCCGCCGAGCAGGACGGGGTCGGAGGCCAACTCGTCTGTCCAACGGTCTGCGCGGCGCTTCGCTGGCGTGAGCTTCGCAAGGAGGCGGATAAAGGTTACCAGCGGCCAATAGAGCCACTGATTGGCCTTTTTGCGGTCGCGGTAGACGCCCTGGATGGCAAAGCCGTTTTTCTCGAGGTAATAGCGCAGCTCGTTGTAGCCGATAGGGTTGGCGTGAACGGCGATCTCGTCCATGCCAGCGCAATCGTAATGGATCTTGGCTTTGGATTGTTCGGAAAGCGGCTTGAAATGGGAGGTGTATCCGAAGAGGAGCCACTTGAGGCGTTCTTCGACGTTCATGATGTTGGGAACGCTGATGATCAGGTGGCCGCGTGGTTTCAGCAGGCGGCGGTATTCACGGAACGCTTGCGGCGGTGAATCGATGTGCTCAAGGCCGTCAAGTGAAGCGATGTAATCGAAGGACTCTGAGGAATAGGGCAAAGTCCCCGCGAGGTCGCCTCGCTTGATCTCCACGCCATCGAGGCGGAAGAGTTCAGAATAGAGGTCGCAACAGCGGACGTCGAAGCCTTCGCTCAGCAAATCCTGGGCGAGGGCACCTTCTCCAGCAGGGCAATCCAGGATAGCGCCGCGCGGCAGCGGCTTCAAAATCTTCAGGACCGTTTCGTGCAAGCCCGGACGCGAAATGGGCATCGGGCCGCGTTCGCCCGCTAACAGTGGCGGGTGATCGGCAGGCTTCACTGTTCGTGTCGTAGCTGTTTCTGCTGTGGCCAATCTTTGCTCCTAAAATCCAATCGTGCGCGCAAAAAAAGAAGGGCACGCCGCACTTAACTGTACGACATGCCCCGTCCGGATTCCTATCTTTTTACAGCGGTTTTTACAGCCGCGATGTTCTCGGCGAATTACGCCACGTGACGGTCGATCGCCTTGGTAATCTGATCCTTGGGCACCGCGCCCACGATCTGTTCGACCACCTGTCCGTTCTTGAAGACCAGCAGCGTGGGGATACCGCGAATGTTGTAGCGTCCCGCGGAATTCATCGCCTCATCCACGTTGAGCTTCATTACCTTGAGCTTGCCTGCGTAATCCTGGGCGATTTCGGCAACGGTCGGCGCCAGCATGTGGCAGGGGCGGCACCATTCCGCCCAGAAATCCACCATCACCGGCTGGGCGCTGCTTGCCGTCAGCACTTCTGCTTCAAAATTACCGTCCGTAACTGCCTGGATCGATTCCGCCTTGATATTGTCAGCCATGTTGTTTGTCCTCAACAGCTTGCCGGTAGGCCGCTGTTTTTCTCTCCTTCGTCAGTTCAATTAGATGTTGCAACAGGCATTTGGTTTCGTGAGGCCTGCCCCCTGCCCCGAAGGGTTAGCGCCGCTTCGTACACTTTCGCGTACTCTGCGGCCGGCGCCTTCCAGGAAAAATCTTTCGCCATGCCGTTCAATTGGATGCGGCGCCAGATGCGCTCGTCGGTGCAATGATGCAAAGCCTGGCGTATGGCGTACATCATGGCGCCGCCGGAATAATCGGCGAACTTGAAACCGGTGCCCGTGCCGTGCTCCAGATCGAATGGCTCGACGGTATCGTCCAGTCCGCCTGTGGCTCGCACAATGGGCACCGTACCATACTTCAAGCTGTAGATCTGATTCAAGCCGCAAGGCTCGTAGCGCGAGGGCATTAAAAACATGTCAGCGCCTGCTTCGATTTTATGCGCAATTTCGTTGTCGTAGACGGTTTTTACGCCGGCGCGTCCTGGAAACGCATTGGCCAGCGCCTGGAAGAGTTCTTCGTACCGGCGCTCGCCAGTGCCGAGGACTACGATGGAGACTTCTTCTTTCATTAGCTCGAGGGCTTTTTCGGCGATCAGATCGAAACCTTTTTGGTCCGCGAAGCGCGAGACGATGCCAATGAGCGGGCGCGAGGAATATTCCGGGGAAATGCCGTACAGTTCCATCACGGCTTGCTTGCAGACTTGTTTTCCGCTCATGTCTTTCGCGGAATATTTCATGGGAATCAGTTTGTCTTTGTCGGGGCTCCAGGCGGAATAGTCCACGCCATTCAGGATGCCGACCAGGCGGTCGGCACGGCTGCGCACTACGCCCTCGAGGCCGTAGCCGTATTCGGGAGTCTGAATCTCTTGCGCGTATCTTTTGCTGACCGTCGTCAGATAATCGGAATAAATCAGGCCCGCCTTCAGAAAATTCACGTTGCCGAAGAACTCGAGGGCGGTCGGGTTGAACAGGACCGCCGGAATTCCGATGCGCTCGAGAACTTCTTTCGGGAAAAGGCCGTGATAGCCCATGTTGTGAATCGTGAAGACTACCGGAATGTCTTTCACCGCGGAGTCATCGCCGTAGGAGGTGCGGAGAAGAACAGGTAGGAGGCCGGTCTGCCAGTCGTGGCAATGAATTACGTCGGCGGGCCAGATGTGCTTGACGATTTCGATGGCGGCGCGGCAGAACTCGCTGTAGCGCTCGGGATTGTCGGGAAAATCACCGAAGCTGTTGCCGTAGATGCCGTCGCGGTCGAAAAAGGCGGGGTCGTCGACGAATAAATAGCGCACACCGGCAATCTGTGTGCCGTCCACGATGGCGGGAAAGCGCAGACGATTTGCCAGAGGAATCGTAAGGCTCGGAAGCACCACTGTGCTTGGTTTGGTGCCGCGGTAGCGCGGCAGGACGACGGCGACTTCGTGGCCTTGCGCTACGAGAGCTTTGGGGAGCGCTTCGACGACGTCCGCGAGGCCGCCGGTCTTGGAAAACGGCAAGCCTTCCGATGCCACAAAAAGTATTCTCAAAGTGTTCTCGCCGCTCGATTTCGTTGACTTACGCCGCGCGGCTCTCTTTTTCAGCGCGTATACGCGTTTCATGTTACGAAGCGCCTTCCGCTTACGCTACTGGAGGCGTTTGGCCTCGTCAAGGTAGAACCGAGCGATCAAACCACGCAGCGCACATCCTGATACACTGCCGATGCATGGCTCGTCAACGCCTCGGTCAACATTTTCTGGCGGATGCCGGGTGGCGCGAACAGATTGCGGGCGCTATCGGGGTTTCGCCACATTCGAGTTTGCAGGCTGGGCCTGCGAAGGATGCATCTTCTTGCTGGATTGAAATCGGCGCTGGACATGGAGAGATGACGGAACACCTCGTGGCCAGTGGCGCTCCCGTTTATGCTATCGAGCTGGATGCGCCGCTTGCTGCGCGGTTGGAAAAAACTGCGAAGAAACTGTCCAATCTGACCGTGGTTCACGGCGATGTGCTGGAAACCGATCTTGCGGCTTTGGCCTCTGGGAAGCGAATTCGTGTTTACGGGAACCTTCCGTACTACATCACGTCGCCGATTCTTCATCACTTGTTTACGTTTGCAGATCAAATCGACGAGATCCACATCGTCATTCAGGAAGAGGTTGCGCTGCGGCTTGCGGCGGAGCCGGAAACAAAGGCTTACGGATATCTTTCCGTCGTCACGCAACTTTATGCTCGGCCGGAGTTTGTGCTGAAGATTCCGCGCGGTGCGTTCAGCCCGCCGCCGGAAGTCGGATCGGCTCTGGTGACGCTGCGGCTTCCCGGAGAACGGGCAAAGCTGGCTCTTCGCGACGAAGTGGCGTTTCTGGATTTTGTAAAGTTATGCTTTTCACAGAAGCGCAAGACTATGGTGAACAATTTGCGTTCGGTGGCGAAGCCCGATGTTGTTCGCGAGGAACTCAAAGCTCTGGCGCTACGCCCCGACGCGCGCGCCGAGCAAATCTCGGTCGCCCAGTTCGCTGAACTTCAAACCGCGCTGACCCGCGTGAGCTGAGTTTTCTAGCTGTCTTTCTTCAGCGCGGCGACCAGCCGGTCGGGATAGTCGCTCATGATGCCATCCACACCCGCGCCCATGAGCAGGCGGATGTGCGCCGGATGATTTACGGTCCAGCAAACGACCTGCAAATCTTTTTTGTGAGCCTCGTTGATCATGGTGGGCGTTACGAGGTCGCCGCGCACGACAATCTGCCGGGCGCCCACTTCCAGGGCGGAACCTTGCGGATCCTTGAGCTGGCCGTCGTACAAAACACCAGTCATAAGGGTCGGCTCGATTTCTCGGAGACGGGCGAGAATTGCGGGATCAAAGGAAATGATCATGACGCGGGCGACTTCTCCCGACTCGCGCAGAGCGCCAATCAAGGCGTGCTCGCCGCCCCAGGAACCGCTTGGTTTCAGCTCGAGATAAAACACGATGTCGTTTTTCTTGGTGAATTCCAGAATTTCTTCGAGAGTGGGGATGCGCTCGCCGGCAAACTCGCTTCCAAACCAGGAGCCGGCATCCAGCCGCCGCAGTGCGGTTAGGGTTTGGTCGTGCACGCGGCCCTGGCCGTTGGTGGTGCGGTCCAGGGTGTCGTCGTGGATGGCCACAAAGTGGGAGTCGCGCGAGAGCTGCAAATCGGTTTCGATGAAACCGGCTCCCAAGGAGACTGCCTTCTTGAAGGCTGCCAGCGTGTTTTCCGGGGCGTGCCCCGAGGCCCCGCGATGCCCGATGATGAACAATGCGTCACTCTCCTTCTGCCGCAGCCACTCCAACAGCGAATTCTCATGGCAAGAGTGTATGGACGACTACCTGTTTCCTCCAAATAGAATAATGGGTTTCTGGTACGCCAGGCAGATAAACATCCGCACGGTGCGGAAGTTCGCGTTCCTTTTCTATTTTATTCCGCATCTAAACTGAGAAAGCGTGGATTTTACACTTTCGGGAGGAAATCATGAGAAAACAAATTCGGCCCTCACTTGCGATGGCATTTCTTGTTCCGGCGATGATCGTCAGCACGCTCGCCGCTGCTGCTTCTCCCCTGAAACGGCAGGAGCCCAAGACGCAGCAGGAACTGGTTCGCGAAGTGCGCCACCAGCTTGTTATGCTGCCGTACTACTCGGTGTTCGACAATCTTTCGTATCGGGTAGAAGGGGACAAAGTGATTCTTGAAGGGCGGGTTGTGCGCCCGACGCTTAAATCCGATGCGGAAGCTGCGGTGAAAAGTATCGGAGGAAGTGTGAGCTCCGTGGTGAACAATATTGAGATTCTTCCTGTGTCCCCGATGGACGATCAACTGCGGCGCGCAGTTTATCGAGCCATTTACGGGGAGAGCGGTCTTCCGCGGTATGCCGAGTCCGCGGTGCCGTCGATTCACATCATCGTGAAAAATGGAAACGTGACCCTGGAAGGGGTGGTGGGCAGCGAAGCGGATAAGAACCTGGCAAATATTCGCGCCAGCCAGGTGCCCAATGTTTTCAGCGTAGAGAACAATCTGGCGGTTGCCGGCAGCGGCAAATAAATCGCGCGCCGCGCCTAGCGGGCGGAGCCGTTGGAGCCGGCGAGAAGTCCCTGCGAGCGCAGGATGCGGCGCACTTTTTTGGGTGAAACCGAAAGTTTTGCGGCGACGCGCGCCACTTTGCACCCTTCGCGCCTCCATACTTTCGGAATCACGATGGCCGCGAACTCTTCGGTGACTTCCTGAAATGTTTTGCGGCCGACGATTCCCTGGGACCATTCGCGCAGCGTCGAGTTGATGCTGCCGACTCCGCGCAGCTTTTTGCGTAGCTCCTGCAATTCCTTCCAGACGTAATCGTGGCTCGCGGGATTGAGGAGCGCGTCGGCGTCATCGGCGCACTTGCGGGCGGTTTCGAAATCGCCGGAGAAATCCAGACACAAGGCCAGCCCGAGAGCGATGTGGGCTTTGGCAATGAGGCGCCGGTTCTGCGTGTTCAGGGCCGAAGCCACGGCTTCGCGCGCGTATTCGCAAGCGCGCTGCGTGGAAGAGGCGCCACTCGAACCTTCTTCAATCTGCTCTTCAAATTTCTGGCACTCGACGGTGGATTGCAAAATTCGCGCGCGGCTCTTGAGCACGCTGTCCTTTTTTTCTTCACCCAAACGGTAAGCCGTCGCGCCTACTTCCGCGGCGCGCTGCAGCTCGCCTTCGTCGAGATAGAGATAGCCGTAAGTGATAGAAACGTTTCCGTTGCCGCGGTGATCGTCGTAGCGGTCGTAAATCACGCGTGCCTGGACGAGATGCTCGAACGCTTCCGCGCGCAGGTGGCTCAGCCTTTCTCGTTCGCTCATTTTCGATGGAGCGCTCTTGGCAAGGGGTTTGCCTGATTTTTTCCGCCGCAGCCGCGCAGCATCCATATCCATCTTTTCGCGTAATTGGACGGCGAGGAGACGCTTCACGAACGCGATATTCACGTAAGAGCGCGCGAGATTCCGGTTGTATGGGTCGCGCTTTTTGTACTCCTCGATGGCCTGTCCGAAACGGGCCAGTGCCTGATCGTAATTTCCCTGCCGGCGGCTGATACGGCCATAGGCCGAACTGATGTTGCCGCGCGTAACGTAGTCGTCGGTTTCGGTCAGGACGCTTTCGGCTTCGCCGAGCAGCGTCGCGGCGTTGTCCGGATGCCCTTCCTGGAAAGCGATCCAGGCTTCGAGCACGCGCATCACGGCGACCATTTTCAGATAGCCGAGTTGCAAGGCCATTTCACGGGCTTTGGCGACGTATCCCAAGGAGTCATCGTAGCGGCCTTGTCTTCGCAAGCATCGGCCCATCCAGAAATAGGCAATGGAGACCATCTGCTTGTCCTGAATTTCGTCCTGCAACGCGAGAACATTTTGAAAACGGCGGACGGCCGCGGCGAATTCCTCTTCCGACATGGCCACCAGCCCTTCCGCCATTTGCAACTGAACGTATTCGATCAAAGGGAGCTGATCGCGGCTGAGGCCGGAAAAACGCTTGAGGATTTTTTTGATGAAGTCCGGGCGCGCATAGCCCATGTCCACCCACTGCGCGAGATAACCCAGTAGTGCAGCGGCGGATTTGACGCCGGGCGCGCAGGCCTCAAACACCTCGCGATGCGCATCGAGGCACTGAAATCCGTGATCCAGCCGCCGCGAGACGATGTCCTCGCGCAGTTGCTCCAAAAATTGCTCGGGCACTTTGGGCAAGGCGTTCGAGACGCGCTGTTTATTCGCAGGAGGCATGGAGTTAGCCGGCTTTCCGCAAAGGGCGCTATTTACAGGTGTTTACAGGACCGATTCGGCCACTCGTCCGATTCGGACTACCTATTTTGACTCTGCCCTTATGTTGAAGTCTACTACTCTCAGAAAGCGAGTGTCCCCGACGTACCGGCCCCCATTTCAACGCAGAGGTGAAGACGCACCATGGCGACTGCTGCCGCTCAAAAGTGGTTTGAACAGCCTGTACTTTTTTCCAATCGAGTCGTGCCGGTGAACGCGGTGCCCGAAGGTTTTGATTTGAGGAGCGGGCTGCCGATCGGCTTTCTGGACTTTCTGGCGCCGCTGCATGCCGCGCTCACGCTGCGGCAACGCGCGCTGGTTGCCCGACGCGAGCGGGCGCTGGTGGACGCGCACGTGGGCAAATTGCCGAATTACCTGCCGCCCTCTGTGGCGACGACAAATGCCTGGCGGATCGAACTTCCGGATTGGTGCGCCGACCAGCGCAACCAGATGACTGGCCCCGCGGACGAAGCGGAGCTTGTGGTCAAAATGCTGAACTCCGGCGCGCCGGGCGTGATGCTGGACCTGGAAGATTCCATTGCCAACTCCTGGGAACACACGATGTGCGGCATCGAGAATGTTCTCGATGCGCTCTCGGGGGATCTGACTTACTACGACCGCAAGCGCGAAAAAACGGTGGAAGTCGTTCCGAGCAAGACGGTCATTTTCACGCGGCCGCGCGGATTGCATCTTCATCAAGACGGAGTCCTGGACGGCGAGCTTCTGCCTGCGTCGCTGTTCGACGTGGCGATGGTCGCGTATCAAGTGGATTTCAGCAAGCTGAAGCATCCGCTGTGCTTCTACATTCCGAAGTCGGAGTCCGCCGACGAAGCGTTGTGGTGGCGCGATCTGTTCCAGATGATCGCGCGCGCGAAGGGCATCCCGGCGAATTCGATCAAGTGCATGGCGCTGGTGGAATCGCATTCGCTGGCTTATCAGATGGAAGAGTTTGCGTGGAATCTGCGCGAGCACATTCTGGGACTGAATCTGGGGCGCTGGGATTACATGGCCAGCTTGATTCATTTCAACCTGGAAAACCCGGAGTGGGTGCTGCCGGACCGCAACACGATTCCGCACAACGTGGCGTTCTTCCAGAATTTGCGCGAATTGATGCCGGAGATTTGCCACAAGCACGGCATGCTGGCGATTGGCGGGATGACCGCGCTTTATCCGAGCCGCGAGAACGCGGAACTTAACGCGCGGGCTTTGAAAGCTTTGGCGGAAGACAAGAAAAACGAATCGATGTCCTTGATGGACGGAGCCTGGACCGGGCATCCCGATCAAAACGCGATTGCCGTGGCGCAATTTCCCGAGCCGAATCAGCTTGGCGCGCGGCCGCAGAATCATGACACGCATCCCAGCCTGCGGCCGATAACAGCTGGCGTTGGAAAACGTACGCTTGCGGGAACGCGGGCGGCGGTTCGAACCGTGATTCGGTATCGCAATGGCGTATTGAATGGAAAAGGCGCAAGCCTGCTCGACGGCTATATGGAAGACCTGGCAACCGACCGGATTTACCGGCTGATGATCGCGCAGAGATTGAATCATTCGAGCAGCGTGGAAATTCTGGATGAAGCGGGCACGCCCGTCCGGCATACACCGGAATTGATCAGCCGAATTTTTGACGAGGAACTGGAACGGCTGCTCGGGGAGCCGACGAACGCGAAGGACGACCAGGCTGCTGAGACGCTGCGCGAGGCGCGCAAGCTGAGCGAGGAAATGATTCGGCAGCACGAATTCAATCCGGCCTGACGAGTCAATTGGCGAAAAGGCGGGCCCATGGCAACTCAGGGTGAACAAGCGCCGACCCCACAGCAGCACAAACGACAGTGTTAGAAACGCAAGGAGAAGCACATGTTAACGAATGCGACGAACGGGGCCAACGGAAAGACAAAACAATCGCACGCGGACTGGGAAACGAATTCGCGGTGGTCGGGAATTACGCGGCCTTATTCCTACGATGACGTGCTGCGTCTGCGCGGAACGATCAAAATCGAATACACGCTTGCGCGGCTTGGCGCGGAACGCCTTTGGAATTTGATGCACAGCGACGCGTACGTTCCGGCCCTCGGGGCCATCACCGGCAACCAGGCGATTGAAATGGTGCAGGCCGGATTGAAGGCGATTTACGGTTCGGGCTGGCAAGTGGCCGCGGACGGCAACACGGCCGGTGACGTGTACCCCGACCAGAGTTTGTATCCGTGCGACTCCGCGCCGAATCTCGTGAAGCGCATCAACCGGGCGTTGCTGCGCGCGGACCAGATTGAATGTTCTGAGCGCAAACAGAGCGGAACCTACTGGTTTGCGCCGATTGTGGCCGACGCGGAAGCGGGTTTCGGCGGTTCACTGAACGCTTATGAATTGATGAAATCGATGATCGAAGCGGGAGCGGCGGGAGTTCACTTCGAAGACCAGCTCTCTTCCGCGAAAAAATGCGGGCATCTCGGCGGGAAAGTGGTTGTGCCTACGCGGGAATTCATCGAAAAGTTGACGGCGGCGCGGCTGGCCGCGGATGTTTGCGGCGTGCCTACGATTTTGATTGCGCGCACGGACGCTAATTCGGCCGGCTTGTTGCTTTCCGACGCGGATCCGCGCGACCGCGAATTTATTCATGGCGAACGCACGCCGGAAGGTTTTTACCAATTCCGCGGCGGCATTGACGCGGCGATTGCACGCGGGCTTGCATACGCGCCCTACGCGGACGTGCTGTGGTGCGAGACTTCCACACCGGATTTGGGAGAAGCGAAAAAATTCGCCGATGCGATTCACGCCAAATTCCCTGGCAAGCTGCTGGCCTACAATTGTTCGCCGTCATTCAACTGGAAAAAGAAATTGGATGACGTGACGATTGCCAATTTTCAGCAAGAGCTGGGCAAGATGGGCTACAAATTCCAGTTCGTGACGCTGGCCGGGTTCCACGCGCTGAACATGTCCATGTTCCATCTGGCGCGCGGGTATGCACAGGCTGGCATGACGGCGTATTCGAAATTGCAGCAGGAAGAATTCGCCGCGCAGGAATTGGGCTACCGCGCCATCACGCACCAGCGATTTGTGGGCACGGGATATTTTGACGAGATCGCACAAGTCGTCTCGGGCGGAGCGTCATCCACAACGGCGCTGGCCGGCTCGACGGAAGAGGCACAGTTTCATCCTGCGGAAGATGGCCACGCCTTACAAGGTGCCACTTGCAGTGCAGCGAGCGCGTAACCGCAACAAGTCCATTTGCTTCCACAAAAGAACGCTAAAGGGGCCAGAAACGGCCCCTTTTCGCATTTGTGTGCACCGCAACCTTCCCGATGCGGTTAGTTGCTGCCGCTGGGATTTGACGGAGTTGCGTTATCCGCCGTCTGGATTTGCAGATCGTAGCTCTTCCCGCTGAAGAAAATCTGCTTCAGGGAAAGACTGCCGTCCTGAGCGTGCGAGGTCTCGTAACCATCCCTGAGGTTCGCGTTCTTCACGGAAACAACTTTTGCGGAAAGCGTGGCCACAACTTCCTTGCCGCGCACGAAGTTGAGCTGGACGCTGTCCGCGGACTCGCTCCATTCGACCTTGTAATCGCCAGCCGGCAATTGCTTTCCCGCGACGGTTATCGGTTCAGCCAGATGGATCGACCGCTTGTTCGTTGGGCCAGCGAAGGCGCTGGCGGCAAGAAGCAGCGAACTTCCCAAAAATACTGCGGAAAGCCTCGACAGTTTCATAAATAACTCCTCTTTCTTCTCCGGGACCCGCGCGCTGTTAAATAACGCGCCAAGCCGCAGAGGAATGTGATTTTTAACTTCCTTACATTGGACTGATCGAGATGCCCTGGCGTTACTTCTTCCGCCCGTCAATTTTTGTTTGAACTGGAGCAAAATTTCGCGTCGAAAATTTTATCGAAATGAAATAACGAATTCGCGTAGTGCCGCATCGCAAGACAGTCCTTATTTATAGAAAACTCTTATCTGTAACATTCAGCGCGCAGTCAGCAGGCGGGCCCGCGCTCGCACGGCGTTTCTATAATTGGACAAGTGCGCTGGAATACGGTGGGAATGTGGTTGCGAGGCTCGCATATACTGAAGGTATGAACAGAAAAAAGTTTTCACACAAACTATTTTGGTTTGCAACTCTGTGCGCTCTGCTGATGGCGCAGGCCTTCGCGCAAAATGCGGATTGGCTGCACGAGCTATCGACGTGGCGCAAGCAGCATGTCGCGGATCTCTTGAAGCCTGCTGGCTGGCTTTCGCTCACCGGGCTGGAGTGGTTACAGCCGGGCGACAATCCTTTCGGCGCCGCTGAGGACAACAAGATTCGGCTGACGAGCGGAACGGCTCATATCGGAATCCTTCGGCTTGAGGGCAATAACGTCCAGCTTCTTCCGCCGCCGGGAGGATTTCCGCCGGATCTGAATGTGGCCGGAGCGCCGGCCAAAGCGCAGCCAATTCCGGTGGACGCGGACAACGATAAAAATGCGCCGCACCTGACGATCGGCACGCTCAACATGTACGTCATTCGGCGGGAGGACCGTTACGCGTTGCGCGTAAAAGATTCGAAGTCGCCGACGCTGGTGGGCTTTCACGGATTGAATTGGTACGAGCCCGACGGCAGCTATCGCGTGAAAGCGAAATGGATTCCCTACAATCCGCCGAAGTCGGTGACGCTCGCGACGCTGGCGGGGACCACCTATTCGCAACCGGTTCCGGGCGCGGCGGAATTTGTTTTGCACGGAGAAACCTACCGCTTGGAGCCCGTGCTGGAAGATCCCGCTGGGCCGCAGCTTTTTTTTATTTTGCGTGATGCGACGAGCTCTATGACGACCTACAAGGCGTGCCGGTTTCTCTACACCGTGCTGCCGAGCCATGGACTCAATAAACAGGGCGAGATTTGGCTGGATTTCAATCGGCTGGAAAACCCTCCCTGCGCTTACACGCCGTTTGCAACATGCCCGCTGCCGCCGCCGCAGAACCGCCTGCAGATTGCGCTGCCGGTTGGGGAAAAGCGCTACCACGAGTGAGCACTTCCCGCCGGCGTTCCTGTGCCTGAGTTGGAAAAGTCCGCAAACTGTCGGACAATAAATGCTGGACGGGGGATATGACCACGCCGGAAAGCAATTCACCCGCAAGCGCAGACTACGAATCGGCAGCGCGCGAGAAACTCATCGGGCTGCGCCTCGCTCTTCTGAAAGTACACAAGACGCTGCTGGACATGGAGCGGCGCGACTACGAACGCGCGAACGGGAAGGTTACTGTCGGAGAGCTGTTCCGGCTGGTGATTGATCATCAGCAGTTCGCGTGGCTGCACAATATTTCGGAATTTGTGGTGCGCCTGGATGAAACTTTGGCGGGCGAAGAGCCGGTCGCCGCCGAGTATGTTCATACAGCTGTTTCGCTGGCGCGCAAGATGTTTACGCCATCGGAAGCCGGCGACGCTTTCCAGAAGAAATATTACGACGCGATTCAGCACGACCCGGCTGTTGTGCTTGACCACGCCGAACTCGCGCGGCTTTTCAATAACGAGCCTCCCGACGCTAGCACCACTCCGTGACTCCTTCCGCTTTGAAAATTTCTTACCGCAGGCTTCGCCGCGCGGAGCTTCCCTCTGAGACATTGGCGCTCGCGCGTTTTCTCATTGGCAAAATCGTCGTGCGCGAACTGCCCGAAGGGCGGCTTAGCGGACGCATTGTGGAAGCGGAAGGCTATCCGCCGGGCGATCCCGCGGGGCACCATTTCCGCGGCCCGACGCCCCGCAACCGTTCGCTGTTTTTGCGCTGCGGGCATGCGTATGTGTATTTCAATTACGGGATGCATTTCATGCTAAACATTTCGAGCGAAGCGGCGGGCATTGGCGGAGGCGTTTTGATTCGCGCGATCGAGCCACTCGAAGGAGTCGAAATCATGCAGCGAAATCGCAAGACCACGAAACGGCTTGACCTCACGCGAGGCCCGGGGCGGCTTGCGGCAGCGCTCGGAATCGATCGGCGCCTGGATGGACTCGACCTTTTTACGAGAGGACCGCTTTGGCTCGGGATGCCCAAACGTTCAAAAATCAGTGAAGCGACTGCCACCTCCGCGCAAATCTCCGTTGGCACCACCGTACGGATTGGCATTACCCGCTGGGCAGACCGGCCATTCCGTTTTTACGAACGCGGCAATCCTTTTGTGAGCGGGCCGAAGCGGCTCCTGCGTTCCTGAAACGCGCGTTTGCCGGCATATTTGCCGGATGTCTGCGAATTTCCATTTCCGAAGTAACCGATAAGCCTTACGGAGAGCTCCAAATGCGGAGAGAAACGGCGACTCGGCTTATGATCAGAGAAAGCCCACCGCAAGAGGTGTTGACCGATGAAGATAAAACTTTCCTGGATCATTATCGGGTTTTTCGTTGTATCGCTCGGAATAGAGGAGATTCACCGATGGAGAATGGTGAATCCCACGAGCGCCAGTTCGTTTGAGCCGGCGCGAGAAAATCAAGCGACGCCCGTAGAGACCGTGAATACCATGTTTCAAATGATGTTTCCGGGCCCCGAGAGCGATGATCCCCGCGACTACCTTACTGACAGATTCGATGACGCACACCTGGTCATGGGAAACGAGATGACTCCTGAGGAACAGAAATTTGCCCAGTTGTTTGTGGATCGGCAGCGCAGCGCGACTGTGTACGGTTACTTGGTGAGAGATCTTGGGCATGCACCGCGGGTAACAGGTCACACGGAAGATGGCGATTCGGCGATTATCACTGGCACGGAGCGCGTGTCGGTTCCGCAGAGCGAGGAATGGACTACCGCCCCTTTTACCCTTGAGCTTAAGAAAAAGGGCGCGAACTGGTACGTCGATGAGCTGAAATCGCCCAAAATGCCGGAAGGAGTTTACGCAGCTTTCCGGAAACGCCTGGGCTAAATATCCCATCGTAGCGATGGCAGGAATTAACGCGGGTGAATTGACGGCGCGGTTGGGGGAGAGTACGTCAGTCGCCGCAGGCGTAATCGGCTTGCGTGTTAACCCGCAGGAACTGTTCTCTGCGCTTCGGGGCGGCTGCTTTTGGCGCGCGCTGGCAGTTCATCGCGGGAGCTGATCGCCGTCGCTTCTGGCGCATACGGTCGCGCAAGCCTTCGCGCAGCCTTCGGTGCGCGCGGAACAGGCGCAGGCGAACGGCTACCGTCGAGATGCCGAGACGCGCGGCAACTTCGTGCGTCGAGTACTGGAGCACATCGCGCAGCAGGCAGATCTGGCGCAGGTCCGGAGCGAGGCGCGCGATTACGCTGGCGATCAATAAACGCATTTCACGGCGCGCAAAACGCTCTTCTGGATTGTCCGTGCGCGCAGGCAGCCGCGAGCCCAGGGTCTCTTCGGGCGAGATAGTCGGTTCTTCCAGCGAGACGTACTTCCCTTCGCGGCGCTGCCGAATCAAATCGATGGAAGCGTTTGTCGTGATGCGCGAGACCCAGGCATGAAGGTCGTCTTTGGTGTCGTCCTGCTGCCCTGCGAACTGGTTGAGGCGGGAAAACGCCTTGAGCAACGCCTCTTGCCGGGCGTCCTCGGCATCGGCGGGATTGCCGGTCATGCGCAGCGCCCGACGATAGAGGCCGGGCGCGTACGGCAGGATCATTTCGGCGAAGGCCTCGCCGTTGCCGGAGCGTGCCTCGGCCAGTGTTTTGCGCCGGGCGGCCGCGAGGTGGCCCTCCGCGTGGCCGGGCTGGAACTTATAGGGTTGCAAGATAACGGTTGCAGCGCTCATAACGCGACGGAGAGTCGCACCCCGAGCACCACCTGTCATTCGCTTCAAACTACTGAAAATAGGGCCGTTACTCAATAAGACCGGTAATCGCAGGCCGCATCGACCGTCCGATTGTGGGACGCGGCGTCGCATTTCCGGTCAATTATGACTGTTGGAAGCCGGCGTCAGTCTGATTTTGGGAATGAGGCCAGCGCGTCTGGCGGGGTTTTCCTGGAAGGTCGTCAACCCGAAGTGGTTCTGCACAGTCGGGCTCGCCCAAGTGGAACTATGTCTTTGAGTATTGCGCGGGGCTGACTTAGACTTCCCGCAACTTCAGGGAGGGGCGATCATGCAAACAACGCGCAGGACTTTTTTGGGAGCGGTGGGCGCGGCGGCCGCGCTCGGCGTGGTTGGAGAAACCGCGATTGCGGAAGCTTCGAGCGCTTTGACGCCATCTGCTCGCGTCCCAGCCCCGGCGGCCGCGGAAAAAGTCTTGTTTTGGGTGGCGGTGACAACCCCCTGCGACAAAAGCTTGAATTTTGATCCGGAACTTTACAAGGATGTGCTGGCCTACCTTAAAGAAAAAGGTGCCGATGGCGTTGTTGTGCTCGGGACCACCGGTGAGTTTCCTTCGTTTTCGTTTGCCGAGCGAAAGAAAATCGCCGAGACGGCGTTCAAGCATCGCAGCAGTTTGAACATTATCGTGGGGCCGGGGACCTCGAATTTCCCCGAGACGCTGGAACTTTGCCAGCACGCACAGGATAACGGCGCGGATGGCTTGCTGATTGTTCCGCCGTTTTATTACAAGCATCCGCGGCTCGACCCGCTGACGAAGTATTACGCGATGCTTTTTGAAAAAATCACCATTCCCATCAACCTCTATCACATTCCGTTTGCCAGCGGCGTGCCCATTTCGCTCGAGCTGCTGCACAGCCTGGAAAAATATCCGAATCTCGCGGGAATCAAGGACTCGGTCAGCGATGAAGCGGACTACGTGCGCTTCGTGCAGGAGTTTCCAAAGCTCAACATGCGCACCGGCACGGACCACAATCTGAAATATGCCCTGGAGCACGGGATGGGAGCGATTCTGGCGGAAGGCAACAATTTTACGGCGCAGATTGCGGCGGTGTTCGCCGCGAAGCGTGCTGGAAAAGATATCGATGCTCCGCTCGAAAAACTAAACACTGCGCTGAAATTGCTTCGCGCGGGCGGCGTGGATGAATACGGTCCGATGAAATATGCGCTCAGCCTGCAAATGGGCACACGGCAGTTTTATCAGCGGCCGCCAAATTCGGACGTCACCGACGAGCAGAAAGCAAAAATCAAGGAAGCTCTCGAGGAAATCAAGAAGATGGGGTAGGTGCTGCGCGGAATTAGCTTTGGGCTTGCGGTCCAGCGGAGGATGAAGCATGGGTGGCGGGAAACAGATGGTTTGTTGCAAAGTTTGTTTGGCGTCCGCGTTTGGAATCGCTGCTGGAGTTGCATTTGCGCCGTTGCCGGCTTCGGCGCAGTTTCACGCAAAAGATTCCGAGTGGCCAACTTATGGCGCCGACCTCGCCGGCACGCGCTATCGCCCGCTGGATCAAATAAACGCCTCCAATTTTAACGACCTGGAAATCGCCTGGCGCATCAAGACCGACAATTTTGGCAATCGCCCGGAGTACAAACTCGAAGGAACGCCACTGATGGTCAATGGCATTCTCTACGCGACGGCAGGTTCGCGACGCGCGGTAATTGCTCTGGATCCGGAGACAGGCGAATTGCTTTGGATCCACGGCGAGCACGAAGGCGCCCGCGGCGGAGCAGCCCCGCGGCAACTTTCCGGTCGCGGCTTGGCCTATTGGTCGGACGGAAAAGAGGAACGCATCCTGTATGTGACGCCCGGCTTTCGCCTTATCTGCCTCAACGCAAAAACAGGAATGCCAGTCCCAACCTTCGGCACAGGCGGCGGCGTGGATTTAAAACTCGATGACGATCAAACCATCCTCCCGGATTTGACGACCGGCGAAATCGGAATTCAGTCCGCGCCGGTCGTGGCAAAAGATACGGTGATCATCGGCGCAGCCTTCCGCGAAGGCATGACGCCGAAGAGCATGCGCAACAACAAGGGCTACGTGCGTGGATTTGACGTGCGCACCGGGAAGCGTCTCTGGATTTTTCACACGATTCCAAAAAAAGGCGAGTTTGGCTACGACACGTGGCTGAACAACTCCGCCGAATACACAGGAAACACGGGTGTGTGGACGCAAATCACCGTGGACGAACAACTCGGGCTGGTTTACCTGCCGGTGGAATCGCCCACGAGCGATTATTACGGCGGACATCGCCCCGGAAACAATTTATTTGGCGAGACGCTCGTCTGCGTGGACTTGAAAACCGGCCAGCGGAAGTGGCACTTCCAACTGGTACATCATCCGCTTTGGGATATGGACATTTCGTCGGCGCCAATCCTTGCGGACATCGTTGTGGACGGCAAGCCTGTGAAGGCCGTTGCGCAGCCATCCAAACAAGGATTTCTTTATGTGTTCGATCGCGTGACCGGAAAACCGATTTGGCCGATGGAAGAACGCAAAGTCGAAGTAGGCAACGTTCCGGGCGAGTGGTACTCGCCAACGCAGCCGATCCCCTCGAAGCCGCCTGCTTACAGCCGCAACGGCGTTTCGCTCGACGATTTAATCGATTTCAATCCTGATCTTCGCGAGCGCGCGAAAGCCATCGTTTCCAAATATCATCTGGGCCCAGTCTTTACCCCAGCAGTGGAGAGCAAGGTCGACGGTCCGCTCGGAACGCTGACTTTGGGCACGGCTTCCGGCGGAACAAACTGGCCCGGCGGCTCCTACGATCCCGATACACACATTATTTACGCCTATGCATGCAACGCCTGCCTGGAACCTATTGGACTGGTTCGCGCCCCAAAAGAGGTCTCCGACATGAACTACGTCACAGGAGTTGCGGGCCAGGAAGTGACGGTATTGAAAGGCCCAGGTGAAAATGCGGGCGCCGATTCACCAATGCCGCCGAAAAAAAGAACGGGCGGCGGATATATTTCGATGAACGTGGATGGGATGCCTTTGATTAAGCCGCCCTACGGAACGATTTCCGCGATTGACCTCAACACCGGCAGCATCCTTTGGCAGATTGCGCACGGCGAAACGCCGGACCTCGTGCGCAATTATCCGGCACTGAAGGGAATGAACATTCCGCGGACCGGGCAAGCGACGTACAACGTCGGCACGCTCATTACGAAAACGCTGGTGATTGCGGGCGAAGGACAAATCACCACGACGTCGGATCATCCGCGAGGCGCAATGCTGCGCGCGTATGACAAAGCCACGGGTAAAGAGGTAGGCGCGGTCTATATGCCGGCGCCGGAAACTGGCTCGCCGATGACGTACATGGTGAACGGCAAGCAGTACATTGTGATCGCAGTGAGCGGCGGGCCGTATTCCGGCGAGTACATCGCCTACACGTTGCCCTCGGCGGGCGAATGAACGGAGCCGCGGCGTGACACCTCTGTCGCGGGCGGGTGCATTGTTATGTGTGACTGCTAGCGCAGTGTTTTTCGCCGCAGCGCGTGCGCAAGAACCAGCCGCGGAAACGAAATCAGTTTGGGACGGCGTGTATACGGAAGAGCAGGCCAAACGCGGCGAACCGCTCTACTACAAGCAATGCGCCTCGTGTCACGGCCAGTTGCTCACGGGCGGCGAATCCGCGCCGCCGTTGACGGGAGGAGCGTTCCTCGCGAACTGGAACGGACTGACGCTGGGCGATTTGTTCGAAAGAATGCGCAAAACGATGCCGCAAAATGCGCCGGGAAAATTAAGCCGCCAGGAAAATGCTGACATTCTGGCGTACGCGCTGAGCGTCAACAAATTTCCTGCTGGAAAAACGGAGTTGTCCCGGCAAACGGAGTTTCTCAAGGAGATTCGTTTTGAGGCCATGAAACCCGAGCCTAAGAAATAGCCGCACAATCTTCGCGGGCTCACGCGTTACGAAATAAAGTTCGGGCATATCTTCGACACTTCTACGGAGGTTCAACCGATGCACAGCAAAAAGTTACTGATTCCGTCGATGGTGGTTGCCGCCGCACTGGCCGGCTATATCGTGGGCTACGCGACGAAACCGACTCCGCAGCAGGTCTTGAGCGGGCATTTGGATGATTTTTCTATGATTCCGAGCGCCGCTGCGCAAGAAAACAAACAGGAAGTCTTGCCTTTCGGCTACAACTCGCCGCGCCAGCCGGCGCTGGCGCCCGACGCGCCTCCGATCACCTATTGGAATATCGATGACATCAAAAAAGCGCACGAGGAAATGGCGGAAAAGGCCGCAAAGCTGATCGCGCAAGCAGGCAGCGGAAGTTCGCAGTCGATTGGCGGCGGGCCCGTGCACATCCAGACGCGCAATTTCAGCATGTTTATGCTCTACCGCATGCATCGCGAGCAGCCGGTGATGAGCTTGACGAAAGTGAACAGCGTCTGGGACGACGCGGAAATGCACGCCGGTGCTTACGATTTTTATGTGATCACCGGCGGAACCGGCGAAATGATCGTGGGCGGCAAGATTGCCAACCGCCAAAATCTGATGGACAAAGACGGCCCGGTGCCGGGCGAATATCGCGGGCAGCCCATCATCGGTGGACAAACTTTCAAGGTGAAAGCGGGCGACTGGTTGTTGATCCCACCGGACACGCCGCATCAGCCGAAGCCAGATGCGGGCGGCTTCAGCTATTTCATCATGAAGATCAACGTGGGAATTTATCCCTGGAGCCTCGTCCGGTAACGCGGCGATCGCGCTTTTCTGGACAAAGTGTATCTTCGCGCCGGAAGTGAGACTTTCGTAAACTCTGCGCCATGAATAGCAAGAGGGTGGCCGTGACCGATACGAACCTTGGAAGTTTCCGCATTTCGACTCTTTCGCAATCCGTCGGTGGACATCTCACATCTTGAAGGGCTGGAGTGACGTTTATCGGATGAACATTAGTTAGTGCTGTTCGAGAGGTCGAGCGCGCACAGAAAGCCACTCGCGAATCTGCCGAACGCGAAATTCTCTCTTCGCGATGGATTCCATTATGAATTTGTGCGCGGCCAGCGTCTCCAATTCAAGAAAGAAGCCGTTGATGCGCAGAAAAGTATCGGTCGCGGCAAGGCAGATTCTCTTGTTGCCGTCGAGAAAAGCGTGGTTGGTTCCCAGAGACTCCATCAATGCCGCGGCTTCGTGAATCAGATCGTCGTAGTAGCCATTTTGGGGCCGGAAAATCGCGGCTTCGAGCAGACCGCGATCGCGAAGGCCGTGGGTGCCGCCAAATTCGTCAATCAATTGGCGATGCATCTCGAGGGCTTCCGCTACGGTCAAGTAGATGTAGCGAGGCGATGGATCCTGTTCCGCAGCCATGGGTCTTATTTTGCGAGCAACTGATGGAGCTTGCGGTTTTTGTCGGTAGAGCGGCGGAATTGGCTCATGACTTCTGGGCGCACAGTGCTCTGCGAAGGAACCACGAACCGAATGTAATGCTCCAATGCTTTCTCGAGAAGAAAGCGGCGAGACTGGCCATTTTCTTTGGCAAGATTGGAAAGCTGCTGGTAGAGACGCGCGTCCATCTCCAGACCGATCTTCTTTGTAAGTGACTTGGGCACGGTTCTCACCTCAAGAGGGAGTCTACACGCAAGAAACGCTTGATTCCAGACAATTCTAGAATTATCTTGCACCCTCCGGCAAGACGAAGACTCCCCCTGCTTGTGACGATACTCCTTCTTAGTCGTGGGGCCAGCTACTTGGCCGCAGGTGTGATGGCGATGTTACGGAACATCACGTGGCCCTTTTCGCTGCCCTGGAGATAGATCGGGCCGGGGAGTTCTTCACGGCTGTCGAGTGCGCCGCCAGTAATACCGGGGATCTCCTTGTTATCGATGATGGTGGTGTTGTTCAGAACGACGGTGACCATTCGCCCAACGAGCGTGATGTCGTAGGTCTGCCACTTGCCGGGCGTGCGCGCAGGCTCGGGCGTCGGAGCGAGAAAACCGTACACCCCGCCAAGGCGCTGGCTCGGCGGATCGCTCGGTGAGTCGGTCTCGATCTGCACTTCGTAGCGGCCACGCAGATAGACTCCGCTGTTGGACTCCGGGCCGCAATTGAACTCGACGTGCAGCTTGAAATCCTCAAACTTGGAATTATTGATCAGCTCCGGACCGTTGCCCGGAGTGATCAACACGCCGTTTTCCACTTTCCAAGCCTGGGACGCGCCGGCTTTCTCTTCGTGCCATCCGGTCAAATCTTTTCCGTTGAAAAGAGTGATCGCCTCTCCCCAACTCGGAACGGCGGCTCGCTTCAAAGAGGGCGCTCGGCGTCCGGTCCATTGCCAGGTTTTGCCGTCGGGGCCATTCAAAGTTCCTGAAAGAATTTTCCCGTTGAGAGTGCCCTGAAAAACCAGATCGGTCTTGCTGCCTTCCTCTTCTTTCGGCGAGGTGAATTTCACTTTGCCATTCGACAGTTCCGCACTCGGAAGCGGCCGTGGGTTTCCCCAGCGGCCCGTCATCTCGGCTCTGAGCTGCCCGTTTTCTTCGCGAAGCTCCACCCAGGAGGGATACTCGCGGTCCGGCGCCTTGAGCACTAAATCCCAGCGGCCAAGAAACGCCTTGGCGGAATCCCGTGAGGACGCCGAGGAACCGCCCGCGGGTTTTCCGCCTTGCGGATAGGTCGCAGCGGAAAGCAAGGCGACAGCCCCGAACAAGCACAAAATTCGGTGAAGCTTCATAAATTTGGATTCCCTTCTGCGTAAAGATTGCAAAAAGATTCGAAGTGCGGAAAACCAGCAGGCTCGCGCGCTCACTCATCCTTTTCCAGATATTCCTCCGGGACGTCGTCTTCCGGCACTTCGTGGGTTCTTACTTCGCCTTCGTCGGCATCCGGAACATCCTGCACGCCCTTGACGATTTCAGCCTCGAACGCGTTTCCTTCTTCGAGCAGCTCGTCCACGCTCTCCGAATCCGCGCCGGCAATTCCCGATAAGCCCTGCAAATCGCCGGACTGGCCGCCGGAGCGCGCGCCCAGGCCGTTCGGTTCGTAAGCCACCGAATTCACGCTCTCGCTCTTTCCCCGAGCCTTGCTCTTCGGTGCAGGCTTCTTTTTTGGACTGACCTTTTTGGGACTGGTCTTTTTTGAATTGGCTTTTTTGGCAATAGCTTTTTTGGGCGGCGCCTTCTTCTTCGCGGCGATTTTCTTTGGCGCCGGTTTCTTGCGCGCGACTTTTTTGGACTTGCTTTGCTTTTTCTTTTTGGTGGCCATGCTGGGAGTCTACCACTGCGAAGGGGAATCGCAAGAGAGTGGCCCAAGAAGGAGCCCGGGGAAAGAGAAGGTTACGTGAAGGGTACCTGGAATGTGATTACAAACGTCTTACATAAGAAAAGCCCGCACATGGCTTGTACCGCGTGATAACGCCGGCACGACCAAACGAAATGGGGAGGAAATTCTCTTGAGCACATTCAGATTGTGGACTTTTTCCTTCGCCTTGGCGATAGGCTTGGCGGCCGGGACTTTATCGGAAGCAGCAACCACGGACCCGCCCGCGGCGCCAATTCCTTCGCAAATCCTCAACGGCAAGAAAGTGTTCATCTCCAACGCCTCAGGAGAGAGCGCGGTGCCTGCCGGGACTCCCGAATTGGCGTACAACGAGTTCTACGCGGCGATCAAGAGTTGGGCGCAATACGAAATCGTGTCCGCTCCGGCCGATGCCGACCTGGTTCTTGAAATACGTTTCCTAACGCAAGTGGGGACCACGCGCGTAATGGGCGGCAGCGGAGGTTCAGGCCAGGATTTTTTCTTCCGGCTGGTTGTTCTCGACCCCAAAACGCAAACGGTACTTTGGGCCTTCACACGCGGCGTTCAACAATCGGGAAATCAAGCGAACGGAAGGAAGCTGTTTGACCAGGCCATGGCCGCCATCGTGGATGATCTGAAAAAGCTGGCGACGCCCGCCGTGGGGGCCGCTGAAGCCGCCCAGAAATAATTCCAAGTCCGTGGAAGCGGATTCCACAATGCCGCGGTAAGCATTGCAAGGTGTTCGCCGCCCCGCGGGGTTCGTGAGGAGCGCGGCTTGCAAACCCTGCCGACAACCTCTACTCTGCATTGGCTGAGGAAGCCTGGGGGAACCGACTGCGTGCCGGAGATCACTCCTGAAATTCTCGTTTACGGATTCATCTGGTATGTGGCGTTTCTTTTTTCGACGACGTGCCACGAAGCGGCTCACGCGCTGGTCGCCAAGATAGGCGGCGATGAGACCGCCGCGCAAGGCGGGCAGGTCTCGCTGAACCCGGTGCCGCACATACGGCGCGAGCCTTGGGGCATGGTAGTGATCCCGATCATCTCCTACCTGTTCATGCATGCCATGTTCGGATGGGCGAGCGCGCCGTTCGATCCGCTTTGGGAGCGCCGGCATCCCAAGCGATCGGCGTGGATGGCGCTGGCCGGCCCGGCGGCCAACTTCACGCTGATGTTCCTCGCGGTGGCCGGGCTGCACCTCGGCGCTGCCCAGGGATGGTTTCATCGCGACCCCGGCACTCACAATCTGGATTTCGCCGCGACCACGCTTCTTATCTTCTTCTCATTGAACTTACTGCTGGGCACGTTCAACCTGCTGCCCGTGTCTCCGCTCGATGGCAGCACCGTGATCATGCTGTTTATGAGTGAAAAGACGGCGCAGCGGTACCTCGATTGGCTGCGAGGCAACAGTCTGGCAATGGCCGGGCTGCTCGTTGGGATTCTCGTATTTCGCTATATCTATGGCCCGATTAATGCTTTCGTGAGCCACCTGCTCCTGCCCGGCTACATTTGATCTGCCAACGGCTGCTATTCCCATTGCTGATGTTTCAACTGCTGATGGTTCAACTGCGAACAGATCGCGCTCCGGTGTAGCGCCCCTGAACATTCCGGCTACTCCTCCAACGACGCAAACGATTGTTTCTCAGCAGGTTAGGGGCAGTCGGATTGGCTCTTCACCTGCATTTTCCAGCGCGGAGGCCCGGAATGGTTCCGTGTGAAGATCTGAGTAGCGTGAGCCTGTATCCCGTGGAGGTGTCCGGCTGGGACAGCCAGCAGAGATTTTTCGTGGAGAGGTGCGACTTGGCCTGGGACGAGGACCGCGGCAAGCAGGTGGAACTCTGCCATAGGTTACCGGAGAACGCCCTCCTGTTCGTCCGGCTGTTACAGACGGAGGAGGGCGAGCGCCCAGGTCCGGTTGTTTACGAAGCGGAATGGGTCGGGAGCGCGGCGAACGGGCAGCACCAGTTCCAGCTCAGCGCGGTGGTTCCCGTGGTAAGAGAACAAGAGGTTCCCGTTTCCGTAGGCTAAAGGTTCCAGCCGATGGGAAGCGAGAACAGTGGCGGCAATGTTCGAAAAAGTCTTGCGTTCCGCACCGAAACGAGACAGTGAACCAAAATGAAAGTGGGGCGGAGTTGGCTTTTGCTCGTAACGAAGAGCGGTTACAGCTGTCCGAAGCGGGACTTTTGAGCGGAAAGCCCCTAAAGCATTGATTCTCCAAGATGTGCGGACCTGCCAGGGCCGCGCATAGCGCCACCTTGCGGATGCCGCAGAGAAAAAAAGGTAAGTGCACGGATGGCACAAACGTTGCCAGTGTATTCTGCGTGGCACACGCATACTCTAAAGCGGTTCAGCTTGCAACACCGAGGACGGCCCTAACACCCTGCATTCTGGACGACGATCACGCCCAGCTGGACCTCCTTTCCGCGGTCATGGAAGAGATGGGCTATGAAGCGGTTACGACCTCCGATCCGGAAGAGGCGTTGAGCCTGGTGCGCTCCGGCCACTGCCGGCTGGTTCTGGCGGACGTAAAAATGCCGGGGATGAATGGGTACGAATTCCTGGATCGTGCGCTGCGCCTCGACCCTGGGATTCACGTGATCGTGATGACGGGAGACTACACGCTGGAGTCGGCGCTGGAGGCCATCCGGCGGGGCGCGACGGATTTTTTGCCCAAACCGATTGACCGCATCCGGCTAAAGAGAACATTGGACGATGTAGCGACGCTCTACGACCAGCGGAAACGGGTGCGGGCTCTTGAAGAGCAACTGCTGAAGGACTTGGAGTTTCATGGGATCGTGGGCAAGAGCCCGGTGATGCTGGAAGTGTTCGATTTTGCTCGGAAAGTGGCGCGGCATTACACCAACGTACTGCTGGTGGGAGCGACGGGCTCGGGAAAAGAACTGGTAGCGCGGGCGATCCATAAGATCAGTCCGGTAAGCCAGCAGAAGCTGGCGGTTTGCAACTGCTCGGCGATGGTGGATACGCTGCTGGAGAGCCAGCTGTTTGGCCACGTGCGCGGTTCGTTTACGGGCGCCACGGACACGCGGCCCGGGCTGTTTGAGTACGCCAACAACGGCACCGTGTTCCTCGATGAGATTGGCGAGACTTCTCTGGCGATGCAGGCCAAGCTGCTGCGCGTGATTCAAAACCGGGAGATCCAGAGAGTCGGATCACCGGAAGTCCGCCAGGTGAATGTGCGGCTTATTGCGGCAACCAACCGGGATTTGCGGGCCGAGGTGCTTGCGGGGCGGTTCCGCGAGGATCTTTTCTACCGGCTGAGCTCCATCCAGATCCGCGTGCCTTCGCTGTCGGAACGCCTCGAAGACATTCCGCTGCTGGTGCACTATTTCCTGAAAAAATACAACGACTCGTACGGAAAGAATATCTCGGGTTTGACGCGGCGGGCTCAAACGGTTCTGCTGCAGCATTCCTGGCCGGGGAATGTGCGGGAACTCGAGAACGTGATCGCGACCGGGGCGATTACGGCCACCGGGGATTTCATTGACCTGGCGGACCTGCCGGAGCATTTGCAGCACCGTGGGTCGAGAAGGCCGGAGAACGAGGACTGGCGGCCGTTGTCCCTGGATGAAGTGCGCAAGGTGCACATTCAGAGAGTGCTGGAGCTGTGCCAGGGAAACCGTTTACGCGCGGCGCAGATATTGGGAATTGGCCGGACCAGCCTGTACCGTTACCTGAAACGCGATGGCCATGAAATACGCAGCCGCGAAAAAAGCGGCGGCGCTACGGCCTGAGAAGTCCTTGAACAGTTATGCCCGTCCTTTTCTGAACGAAATCTGCCATCGCGGCCATGCACGCCGAAAGAATCGTGTTTCGCCAAGGCACAGTGTCCCGGCTTGATGCAGGAATCCAGCTCAGCGGCATACGTAAGCCAAAGAGAATACAGAGCTTGCGGCGGCCGTGTTTGGCCAGTGCCCTGCATCTAGAGAGGCTGTTCACGAGACGAAGATTGTGAGACCGCAGCCGTAGGGCAACGAGGCAGATGAGCGAAACAACGAGATTCGGAAAGAATTGCGAGGTGGCTCAAGCCGACAGTGGGCAACGGCCATCCGCGAAAGTGTTCCTGCCAGCCGTAGTTCCGCAGTGTATCCCCCCGAACACCTAGCCAGAACCCCCATGAGCGCCGTTACTCTCTCCCCTGAGGGGAGTACGGCGCTCCTTTCCTCTGCAGGGAAAGTTCAAGAGTTCAAGGTTCAAAAGCTGAAGGCGAAGGGACTGGGCGGTGGTTCCAAGAAAACCCAGCGACACCCTTCATTTTTGTAAGTGTTGCATTTAAAGGACTTAGATTTTTTGCAAGTGCTTTAGAATCAACACTTAACTTGTGGCTGTGTAAGTGTTGCAGCTAAAGGATTTACGCGGAGGCGGTTGGGTCGACTGATTCGCGAGCCACCTGCTTAGGGCTGCCCAGGATCCAGATCCCTGGAAAACAAAAGGCGCCGATTTGATGTCGGCGCCGCAGTACTGCCTAACAAAAAGAATACTATGGTTTTGAAGTTCTGTCTATACGATCTCTGAAGAATTCCGAAGAGTCCAACACGGACGACGGACTGCGCTCTTCGAGGGTATGAAAATACTGGATCGTTCGCCCGGTGAGGGAAAAGCGGTCATCCTCAGAAGGATGCCCCTACAGTTGCCGCGGCGGCAAATGCTCTATTGCACGGTGACTTGCAGGGTCACGCTGTGCGTTACGGCTTGGGCGCCGGCGCCGCCGCTGGCTGTTACGGTTGCGATAAAGGAACTGGACGAAGTGCCGCCCGTCGAGCCCGAGGTACCGAGATGCTGGCAACCGCTGACGGCGGTCAAAGAGCCAGCGAAGATCAGAAACGCGCAAAATCGCAAGGCCCGTTTCTTACCGGGCCAGGCCAATAAAACCGTGCAGGCCAGAGTCATACCGCCGAGCGATACGGTGATTCCGATAATTGCGCGCGGCCCGGATGGCATGCGGAGCGCTTCTATCTGGGACGGTTTGCTAATGCTGAGAGCGACGCTCACTGGAGTGGATCCATTGAGATTGGGCTGCGCCGGAGTAAACGTGCAAGCGGAGCCCGTGGGCAGGCCTGTACAGCTGAGCGTAACGACGCCGAAGAAGCCGAGGCCTGCCCCGGGCGTGAGCAAGACACTGGTTGTGCCGGGATTCGAACCGTTGATTGTGACGTTTCCCGGATTCACGGAAATTTGAAAATCGGGATTGCCGACGATAACGGTGGCCACGCCTGAAGTCGAACCTGTGAAATTTGGGTCGCCGGAATAGACGGCCGAGATGCTGTACGTGCCGATTGCCAATTGGGCAGTGGTGAAGGCCGCCACCAGATTTTTAATCGTTAGCGGAGGGCCCAGCGTATTTTTGCCGGAAAAAAACTGGACTGTGCCGGTGGGATCGATGGCGCCGTTGGGAAGAACGATAGCTTCGAATTCGGCGGTGGTATTCGGCAAGACTCCGGTGGGAGTGAAAAGAATGATTGAGGTGGGGCCTTTTGCGACCGCGATGCTAATCGGACCGGCAGAGCTGGCGGAAAAACTGGAATCGCCGGAATAGGCCACGCTGATGGAATGATTCCCCAAGGCGAGCGCGGTTTCCTGGATGAGAGCGTTGCCCTGGCTGTTGAGAGAAGAAGTCAGCAGCATGGTGGTGTTCCCATTGAAATTATCCGAAAAAGTCAGCGTTCCGGAGGGTGCTCCCTGTTTGGAAGCACCGGCGACGACTACCTGGAGATCGAGGAAGGCGCCGTAGGTGGAGTTCACCGGGTTGGAAGGATTGCTGCCCGAGAGGAACGCGGAGAATGCGGTGCTGCTTGGCTCGGGATTTATGGTGATGGGCACGCCCGTAGAGATGCTGGATCCGAATGTGGCATCGCCTGCATAGCTGGCAGTGACTGAGTACGATCCACCGGGGAGAGTGTCGATCGCGCCGGAGACAGTTCCACTGGCGAGATTGCCGAGATTGACGGCTTGCTGGCTTGCGGCGAGGAGCGACACATCACCGGTTGGCGTGCCGCTGCCAGCGTTCGGAGCGACAGTCGCCGTGGCGGTTACCGGCTGGCCATGCGTCAAGTTTGCGGAGGAAAGTTGCAGCGTGGTGAGCGTCGAACGAAACGTTATGTTCTGCCAATTCGAAGCGAGATTTGCCGCGTTGACAGAGCCGAGGCCCGTGGCCTGATCGTAGCCGACAGTCGCGGGAAAACCGGTTTGTCCGGGGACATTGTTATTGCCTACCGTGATGTCGTTGAAAATGCACGTGGACTGCGGGGCGGCGGTGGAGTTGCAGTTCGCATCATTTTGCGAGGCAGCGAGAGGATAGAAGACGAAATTGGCCTGGCCCTGGCGGGAATTGGTCTTTTGCACGACGAGCGCCATGATGGCGGCAAACGTGGGAGCCGAAGCGGATGTGCCGCCGACGAGTTCGGCATTGACGAGCTGGCCCTGGGCGTTAGTGGTGCAGATGCCGTCCTGGCAGAGAAGATAGGCGTCATGGCCAGCTGCGGCATCGAGAGCGACGTCGGGTAGGTCGCGCTTCTGGTCGTTGGGAACGCCGAGACCGGCTTGCCAGGAGGGTTTGCTGTAAAGCGTGCTCGCGCCGCCGCTGCTAGCGAAGAGCGACGCGGCGCCGCACACGTTCGGGTCGGCACAACTCTCATTCCAGACATTTTCCGGGATGTAGCCGAGCGCGGAGGATTGGTCCGGATTGTTGGTTGCCGACCAGTAGGTGCTGTCGGCGCCGTTTTCGTTGAACTGTGTGCCGCCGACGGCAATGTTGAAGGGCGTGGAAGCGAGGCCGCTGACGGCGAGCCCCTGGCTGGCGGGAGTTGACTGGCTGTCGATGTCGCAGCCCGCGGGGCCGTTGTCGCCGCTGGAGACTACCGCGGTAATTCCTTGCGCGGCGGCTTGCTCCCACAGATTGTTGTAGAAAGTATTTTCCGCCGCGCCGAGGCTTTGTTCGCATTCGCCGAAGCTGACGCTCAGAACGGGGGCGAGATTGTTGTCCACGATGTAGAGAGCGGAAAGGTCGACGCCGTCGGTGGTGTTGGTGCTGGCGGAGACGACAAATTTGATGGTGGCTTTCGGCGCGATGGCACCGGACCATTCGACATCGAGATCGGCTTCGCCTTCTTCTGAGCCGCCAAGATTTCCGGGATCGGGGCCGTCGAGAATGATTTGCGGATCGTTTACCGGAAGGCCGAAGGCGATGCGGAAAATCTGGACGTCGGAGAGATTGATGTTGTTGCGGGCTACGATGGCGAGGCTTTGGCCCGTGCCATCTATACCGCTCTGGTAGAGCGCGGCGGTGTTGTAGATTTTTGCGAAGTCGCCGGGGGCAAGATAGTGCTGCGTACCGGATGGACCAGAGAAGGTGAACTCCGGCTGCCAGAGGCTGGTGTTGGCGATGCGGCTGGCTTTTCCCTGCATGTGGATGGGCGGCCTCTTTTGAAAATTGTGGAGAGTTTTTATGCCGGCGACCACGGGCGCGAGTGCGGCGGGGATTTGCGGATCGGATGCATTGGCGTAGTGCATCGCTCCATTCACTTCGAAGGAGTGGATGGGGGTGTGGAAAGCTTCCTTGACCTGCGCGGCGGTGCCGCTGAATTCAATGGTCATGGAACCTTGTGCCACGCGATTCACGCGGAAACCGCGCGACGAAAGCCACCCTTTGAGCTTCTGAAGATCCGTGGACGAAACTCCGAATCTGGCTCCGAACTGCGCAGGTGACATCCAGGCGTGGAAGTCCGGCGAGGATTTGTCTTGTTGTCCTGCGAGAACCTTTTGGAGAGCGGACTGGGCCGAAGCATCGCGAGATAGAACCAGAAGCATTCGCTCCATGGGGAGATCAGGCGAGACTTCTCCGCGGTCGTTGGCTGCCGTTGCCAGGGGATGGTGATTGTTTTTCAGCACCACGAGAGAAGAGTCATCCACCGCGCCGATGCGGCTCGCCGAGGCCGGGACGGTTTGCGCCTGCAAGCCGGTGATGGGAAACGCACAGACGACGGCAAGAAGAAATACCGCGACGGAAAGCTTTTTGTGGAGGGGCATGGCTTACCTTGGTCTGAGTGGATGTCTGTTGGGACGCTTGGTTTATAGCTGAAATCGGAAACGCTGGGAAGGACAATTTACCAGCAAATCCCTGACGCGGCTATTAAGGAAATATGAATTACCGTGCGTTCGTGGTTTCCGGGCCTCCCTTGGCCTTCTCTTTCTACCGCCAGTTCGAAATGGCCCGTTGCGGGTGTTTGGGTACTTTGGTACACTGGTACCAGACTTGAAAGAGGCGCGATGGCCAGCGAAAAGCAATTTGTCGTCGAGCGGGTACAAACCGGCGTGCGCATGGAAAAGCGCATCCTGAAAGTGCTCAAGGGGTTCGCCGAATTCCACGACCTCTCGCTCGGAGATCTACTGGAAGGCATCGTGCTGCATGCTTTCGACGGCAAGACGCCTTTCGGAGGGGAAAGCCTGCGGCGCATAAAAGATTTGAAGAAATTCTACGGGCTCGATCTGGATTCTCGCGCGAGCCACCGGCTGACCGAAGCACGCGCGGGCCGCTCCAAGAGAGAGGAGAAACGCACAAAATGAACCGCCGCATGGCACAACTCTCGATTCCAATCCTTCGATGGACTCTGGGTCTGGTGGTCCTTGAGGAGTCGGTTCGATTTGTTCTTTCCACTGGCGTGGCTCATTTTCTGGCGGAGGCCGGGCTGCCGGCATGGATTCGGCCGGCGCTCGGAGGAGCGGAAATTCTCGCGGCGGCTTTGTTTCTTATACCGTTCACGGAACGGATTGGGAGTTATGCGTTGCTCGTGGTTTTTGCGCTCGCGACGCTCATCCATTTCGTGCACGGGCAGTTTGAGGTGGGCGGACTGGTGGTCTACGCGGCGGCAGTTTTCGTTTGCCTGGCGTATCGGAATAACAAAACCGCGGAGGCCCGGCATGGGTGACGAGGAATGGATCGCGCAATTTGAAAGCTGTGTGCTGCCGGGCGATTCATTTCATCATACGGACCACGTCAAAATGGCGTTTCTTTATTTGCAAAAGTATTCGCCGCTCGAGGCGCTTGGCCGTTTTTCTTCAGCGATCCTTCGGTTTGCAACGGCCAACGGCAAGCCGGATCGCTACAACGAAACGGTCACCTGGGCATTTGTGCTGCTCATTCGAGAGCGGATAGCGCGCACAAATCGCCAACAAACATGGGCTGAATTCGCGGCGAGCAACGAGGATTTACTGCGGTGGGACGACAATATCCTGAAAAAGTACTATCGCGCGGAAACGCTGGCTTCCCCGTTAGCGAAGAGCACGTTTCTTTTCCCCGACAAACTATAATCCTGATTTCAACAGGGCATTGGGAGCCCCAGCGATTCAGGTTGCATCTTCAACACGTATCGCTTTATTATTCCGTTTACCAGTTTCATTGTGAGGGTTTCGCGTTTCCGGCTTAATGGAGCCAGAGACAAGCTTGGGGTGAAACCGTCCTCAACGGACGGGAGGAACCAAGGGCTTTTGGACAGCGGTAATGCGGTCGGCGCCCTCTGTACGCAGGAAACTGTAAACTTTGTCGCACAACAAGTGAGTAGATGACTTCGTCGGAACGCCAAGACAACAGCACATCCCGCCGTCAGGTACAACCTGGGGCCGGTCAGCAGAGTTTTGAGCCCACTAGGCGCGGCCCGCGCTGGCTCGACACTGTTCTACAGGATGTGCGATTCGCCGTGCGCGCTCTACGCAAGACTCCGGGGTTCACGGTGACAGCGATCCTAACGCTTGCGCTGGGCATCGGCGCCAATACCGCCATTTTCCAATTGCTGGACACGGTGCGCTTGCGCAGTCTCCCCGTTTCCGACCCTGGGGCGCTGGCTACCGTGCGTGTCAAAGGCGGACTGCAACGGTTTGGAGTCAGTTCAAACGACTCGAGCCTTTCTTATGCGCTCTGGGAAAGAATCCGCAGCCAACAGGAAGGCTTTTCTGGAATTTTTGCGTGGGTCGCCACGCAGGTCCCGTTTGGAGAAGGCGAGCGGCAACGGCTGGCACAGAATCTTTGGGTTGCAGGCGATGTATTCCCAACCCTCGGCGTGGTTCCGTATCGGGGCCGGTTCTTCACCTCGGAAGAAAACCGCTTTGGCTGTGGCACACCGGGCGTGGTGATCAGTTATGGCCTCTGGAAAAGCGAATTCGGAGGCCGGGATTCCGCGATCGGAAGCAAGATTGTCGTCGCCAGCAGCTCGATTGAAGTTATCGGAGTCACTCCACCCAGCTTCTTCGGTCTGGAAGTCGGAAAGCAATTCGAAATCGTTCTGCCGTTTTGCTCCCGCACCACGCTCTACCGCGAGGACACGACATTGACCCGGGCCGATTATTTCTGGATAACGGTGACCGGGCACCTGAAGCCAGGCTGGTCCTTGCAGCGCGCCTCCGCCCAGCTCGATACCATCAGCCCCGGAATTTTCGAAGCGACCGTGCCACCCGGATACGGCACAACGGCCCTGGACAAGTATCGCAGCTTCAGGCTGGCAGCCTATCCGTTCGGAAATGGCGCGAGTTCGCTGCAGCAAAGATATGACACGTCGTTGTGGCTGCTTCTCGGGATCACAGGCATGGTGCTGCTGATTGCTTGTGCAAATCTGGCGAACCTCATGCTGGTCAGGGCCAGCGCTCGCGAAAAGGAAATGGCGGTGCGCTTGGCGATTGGGGCCAGCCGCGCAAGAATCATCCAACAATTACTCCTGGAGGGTCTAGTACTGTCTGTGACAGGTTGCCTCCTGGGGACTTGCCTGGCCCCCCTTTTCAGTGGAACGGTGGTGAGATTCCTGAGCACGGAACGCGACCAACTGCAACTGGCTCTGACGATGGACTGGCGCATCCTCACTTTTGCTGTTTTGATGGCAATCGCGACGTGCGTCGTGTTCGGGCTCGCCCCGGCGCTTCGCTCGTCGCGGACGGAACCGGGCGCCGTGTTGAAATCGGGCGGCCGCGGAATGACCGGCGGGCGCAAGAGATTTTCGTTCCAGCGAATGCTCGTCGTCTCACAAATTGCGTTCTCCGTCGTTCTCCTCGTGGGCGCGCTGTTGTTCGTGCGAAGCTTCTGGAACCTGATGACGCTCGATCCGGGGTTCACAGAAAGCGGTATCCTCCTAACGCAGGTGACGTTCCGGACGCCGAGTATTCCTCCGGAGCACTACCGGGCGTTCAAGCACGACCTCGTGCAACAGATCCGGTCGATCCCGCTGGTGGACGCGGCGGCGAGTTCAACTCATATCCCTCTGAATAACAGCTATTGGTCGCTGGGCATTCGAATAGGCAATGCCGAGAACGAATCGAGATTTACCTGGGTGAGCCCCGGATATTTCGAAACCATGCGCATTCCCCTGCTCTTTGGGCGCAATTTCGACGAGCGAGACACCATCACATCGCCACACGTTGCCATAGTGAATGAGACGTTTGTGCGCCTTTTCCTCGGCGGAGCAAATCCCATTGGCAAAACGTTTCGAAGCGTTGCCGAGCAGAACTTTCCCGAAGCGGAGTATGAAATTGTCGGCGTGGTCAAAGATACAAAATATTCTGATTTACGAGAAGCCGTCCCGCCGCTAAGCTACGGTCCCGATGCACAATACCCGTGGAACTGGTATTGGACAGCCGTCTTCGTGCGGTCCTCAGCACCACCGCCGCAACTGATTTCCGCGGTGCGGGAAAAAATCACCAGTATCTACCCCGACGTGAAAGTCCAGTACGATATGTTCCAGACGAACATCCAGGAGGGCCTGGTGCGGGAACGCATGATGGCGGTACTTTCCGGGTTTTTCGGCGTGCTCGCGGCGCTTCTGGCGATGATTGGGCTCTACGGCGTTATTTCTTACATCATCGCGATGCGCCGGAATGAAATTGGGATTCGCATGGCGCTGGGCGCGACTCAGGACAATGTCATAGGAATTGTTCTGCGCCAGACTCTGGGCCTGCTGGCGCTCGGCGTCGGAATCGGATTGCTGTTTGCCGTGGTCGTAACCAGAGGGGCACGAGCGCTGCTGTTCGGTCTGGGGCCGAACGATCCCATCAGCCTGATTGGGGCGGCGCTGTTCCTCGCCGGCGTCGCGCTGGTTGCAAGCCTATGGCCGGCTTATCGAGCCACTCGCGTCGATCCGATGAAAGCTCTTCGTTACGAGTAGGCGCAGCTATTCATAGCGCAAGGCTTCGACGGGATCGAGGCGAGAGGCCTTCACGGCAGGATACATCCCGAAGAAAAGTCCCACGCTCATGGAGACGGTCACGGCTACGAAAATCGACCACAGCGGAACGGCGGACGGCAGACTCGGCACGAAAAGATGGATGAGCAGGCTGATGCCCAAGCCCAGCAGGACGCCGATTACTCCGCCTGAGCCGGTCAGCACAATCGCCTCCGTCAAGAACTGCCAAATGACGTCGCGGCGCCGGGCTCCGATGGCTTTGCGGACGCCAATTTCGCGCGTCCGCTGCGTGACGGACATCAGCATGATGTTCATCACGCCGACACCGCCTACGAGCAGGCCGATGGAACTCACTACAGAAATCAGCAGAGCGACGGATGAAGTGATCTGCCGGAACTGGTCGGCTATCTCTTTGGCGCTTGAAACGCCGAAACTGTCCGGTTTGTCGTAAGGGACGTTTCGGCGGCGTCGCAGAACGGCGCGAATTTCGTCCTTGGCTTCGGCCATCCGCCCGGGATAAGCAACCGCTCCAATTAAATTCTCGTCGTCTGCTGGCCGGTGCTTCTGATACGTGCGATAAGGCACGAGGATCGCTTTATCCGCGGCCTGATCTTTCATTAACTGTCCTTTGTGCGTTGCGAGCACGCCAATCACTTCGTAGGAAACGCCATCTACAAGTATGGGTTTGCCGATGGGGTCTTCATCCGGGTAGAGCGCTTTCGCGATGTCCGTGCCGATGAGCGCCACATCGTAGCGGTGCAAATTTTCTGCGGCGGTTAGGAAGCGGCCCTGCGCAGTGCGCGAATTGAAAACGACTTCGTCTTCCGGGAGGATGCCGTGGTAATCCACTCCTGCGACTTCCTTGCCTTTATAGCGCGCGCTCTGGAGAGGCCGCCCTCCCGGCCTGCTTTCGTCAATGCGAGGCATGACGGCAGCCGATACCGCCTTGACGTCGGGGCACAACTCACCGATGGCTTCGGCATCGGCGAGCGTTAAAGGCCTGCGCGAGCGTTCTTCGGGAGTCAAACGGCCGGAGGTGTGTATGCCGGGATCGAATTTGAAAATGAAGAAGGTTTCGGTGCCGAAGTCGCTCAAAAACGCGTTGACGTCGTTATATACGCCCACGAGAACCGCTACGACGGAGAGCAGGGCGGTGATACCGATGACCACGCCAACCACGGTTAGAAACGAGCGCATCTTGTTTTCGCGCAGCGTCGTCAGCGCCATGCGGGCGTTTTCGCCGAGTGCCATTTGCATTCTGATGCGCATGCTTTCTAAATCTCCGCTCGCAGCGCTTCGATCGGCTCGAGCATCGAGGCTTTCCGGGCAGGATAAACGCCAAAGAAAATCCCCACAATCGCCGAAACCAATTCCGCGGAGATCACCGCGGTGATGGGCACATGCATGGGAACCGAAGTCGTCGCCCTTACCAGCAAAGCGATCGCGTACGCCGCCAGCACGCCAATCGCGCCGCCCATCGCGGACATCACGCACGCTTCGATCAGGAACTGGAGCAGGATGTCGCCCCGGCTCGCTCCCAGCGCTTTGCGAATCCCGATCTCGCGCGTGCGTTCCGTGACCGTGGCCAGCATCACGTTCATAATCACGACGCCGCCAATCACCAGAAAAACGGAAACGACTCCCACCATGGCCATGGCGATGACGCCGGTCAGCTGCTTCCACAGATCCATCAGCGTTGCGGAATCCACGATGCCAAAATTATCTGTCTCGTCGGGTTTCAAGTGGCGCCGAGCGCGCATCAACACGCGCGTTTCGTCCTGCGTTCGTTCCATCCATTCCGGACCAAGCGCCTGCACGTTAATCCAGATTCCCTGATAGGCGCCGTAGATCTTGATGAAGGTCTCGATGGGGATATATGCGAAGTTGTCCTGCGACTGTCCAAGGACCGAGCCAATCGGTTTGGCCACGCCCACCACGATAAATGGCCGCCCATCAATCAGCACTTCGTGGCCGACCGGATCAAGGCCCGGAAAAAGCTTCTCGGCAAGTTCGGATCCGATCATGGTGACCATAGAGTGGCTTTTTTCGTCGGCCTCGGTGATGTAACGGCCATCGGTGGGGTCCTTTGGATCGATTTCCTCCATGGAAGCCGTGACGCCGCGAATGCTGGAGTCTTCCACCCTAAGGGTGCTGACTTTCGCTTTTCCCGATCCCCACAGTTCGGCGCCGGTGCGCTTGGGCAGCTTCAGATTGTCGCGCAGCGATTCATAGTCCTCCCAGGTAATGATCTTGTTGCGGCGCATGGCTTTCACCAGTACTTCCATCTCCGTGATGACGGGATAGCGCATGACCGTGAACGAGTTTGAGCCAAGATTGGCGACCTTGGTGGCGATGTATTCATTCACGCCGGAAATCAGCGCGACGACCACGATCAGAGTCGCGACCGACAGGATGATTCCGAGCAGCATGAGGAAGGAACGGAGCTTGTTCGTGCGCAGCGTCTCCAGGGCGACTCCCACCGGTTCTCTCAGGGGTACGCGACGCCTCATTCACACTACTCCTTGTTAATTGCTACGGCCTGAACACGGAGAAAGTTTCAGTCCCGGCGGCTGGACAAGGCCGTAGCAGAAGAGATGAAACTCAGTTGCTCGGATGTGAGGTCGTGCTCGCCGTGTTGCGATGATAGTTAGGATACGGCGGTTTCTTGTGTTTCGGTATCGGATTCTTCTCCAAATCGGCAAGAAGCAGTTCGACCGTTTTTTCCAACTGCGGATCATGTCCTTCGCGCACCGCTTTGGGATCCTGTTCCACTTCCACATCGGGCGCGATGCCGTGGTTCTCCACTTCCCAATCGTTGTTTGGCGTCCAGAAGCCGCGGCTTGGCGCGGTGACGACTCCTCCATCCATCAGGGATTCGCCCGGACCGAAAAATCCGACCAGCCCGCCCCAGGTGCGCTTTCCAACAAGCGTGCCGACCTTGGCCTGGCGGAAATGCCAGGGCATGGCATCGCCGCCTGAGCCCGCATATTCATTGATGATCATGGCTTTGGGCCCTTGAATCAGGCTTACCGGCGTGGTCATGTCTTCGCCGTCCCGCGTGGTGCGGTAGTTCATGAGAGTGCGACGCAGGTAGTCGAGGATGTAGTCTGTGTTTGTCCCGCCTCCGTTAAAGCGTTCGTCCACGACGGCTCCCTCTTTTCCCGACTGCGAAAAAAAGTAGCGGTTGAAATAGGTGTATCCGTTGCCTGCCGTGTCCGGCAAGTAGATGTACGCCAGCCTGCCTTTGCTCAGCTGATCCACTTTGCGGCGGTTGCCTTCAATCCACGCCAGATTGCGGAGGGCGTTTTCGCTTTCCACGGGAACGACGCTCACTTCGCGGGAGCCGCTTTCGTCCGCGTTCGGCCCGACGCGCAAGAGTGTGGATTTCCCTGCCGTCTCTTCGAAAAAGCTGTAGACGTTGTCGCTGCCATGGACTTCGCGGCCGTTGACGGAGAGCAAATACTCTCCTTCCTCGACATTCACGCCCGGCTGCGTCAGCGGAGCGTGCAGTTGCGGATTCCAATTTTCACCATCGAACACGCGCGAAAAGCGATAGCGGCCATTCTCGATTTTGTAGTCCGCCCCGAGCAGGCCAACTGGAATGTGCTTCATTTCCGGTCCGTCGCCACCCCTCACAAAGAGATGCCCTACCGTGAGATCGCCCATGGCTTCTTCGAAGATGTAGTTCAGATCGTCTCGCGACGCGACTCCCGGCAAATATGCCGCGTATCTTTTCTCGCTGGCCGCCAGGTCCAGTCCATGGAATCCAGGTTCATAAAAGAAGTCGCGCTCGATGCGGAACGCTTCGTGATACATCTCTTTCCATTCGACCGCGGGCTCGATGCGCACGTCCATCGTGGACAGATTGAGTGTCTTTGCGCCGGTAATACCGCCGCTCCCTCCGGATCCACCGCCGCCCGGTCCGCCGGCACCCGGAATCGGCGCTGGCGGCAGGGGCGCGATGATCCATGTCTGCGCCACGGGCCCATTTACCCCAGGCGATGGAACGCTAGCGGTGCGATAAAGCAACTTCTCGCCGTTCTCTGAAACGCGGAACGCCTGGATGTTCTCCAGCAGCCTGTCCGTTCTCCGAGTTTTCAATTCGAAGCGGTGTGCCGTCATTGTGCTCGGACCATTCAGCGGCTGAACCAATGGCCTTTCCAGGAGAAACAGCACTCCGTCTTTGCCGGCCAATAATTCCGAGTAGTTTCTTGCGGGAATTGGCAGCGCCAAAATGCGCTGGCTAATCTTTTCAAAATCCACTTTTACCGGCTCGGGCGGTTTCTCCTTCGACTTCTCCTGGCCACTAGTTTTTGCCGCGTCAGTCTTTGCGGATTCGGGCTTCGCTTCGCCTTCCTCATCGCTCAGGGGCGCGAGCGGCGAAGGCAAGTCCTTGCGGAGAACGACAATGTATGAGCTGCTGGTCACCGGGCGGTCGTAGCTCAGCATGGACGTGTCCATCGTCGGGCCCGCGTCGGTGCTCGCCAACAGATAAAGATACTTTCCGCTTTTGTCGAACACGGGCGAAAACGAATCGCTCATCGCGTCCGTCACGCGCTGGCCCTGCCCCGTTTCCAGCGAATAGAGAAACACCGAGCGCATATGGCTTACTTCCTGCTGGGTATGCGCGAGCCACTTGCTGTCCGGCGACCACGCCGACTGGAAAATCTGCTCCGGCCCGGTGAAGCGGTCATGAAAGACTTTCACCGGCGTTTTCTTCTGGAGGTCCACGTACCACAAATTCAGCCGCTTGTCCGTGTAAGCAATCTTTTTACTGTCCGGCGACCACGTCGGAAAATAAAAGAAGGACCCGGGCGTCCCTAGATCGATCTTTTGCGTTTCGCCCTGCCCATTCTGGTTCTTGATGTGCAACGCCACTTCGCCTGATTCATCAGAAAAATAGGCAATCTTCGTCCCATCCGGCGACCACGCCGGATAGCGTTCATCCGCGCCCGGCGTGTTCGTCAAGTTGCGGATGTCGCCCTTCTCGGCGGGTACGGTCAGGATTTCTCCACGCGCTTCGAACACCGCTCGCAAACCCGTCGGCGAAATATCCGCATTCTGAATTCGGTTCGCCACATTTTCATAGCGCGTTCGCAACTGCGGTAGGTCCCCCGCGATGTGAATGTCCACTTTGTGAGCGGCCCCGGTCTTCACGTCATAAATCCAGATGGCGCCAAACTGCTCGATGACAATCGCGTCCGGTCCTGCGCTGGCATATTTGAAATCGAGTCCATCGTTCTTGAGCGCGGCCGACACGCTTTTGGAGCGGCTGTCAAAACTGTAGAGCGACATTGGCCCGTTCCGGTCCGAGAGAAAAAAGACGCGGTGATCGACCCACATAGGATTGAAGTCGTTTGAATTGTCGCGCGGCACGGGGATAACACTGGAATCCGCCAATTTTGCAATCCAGATCGGCGACGTGCGCCCGCCGCGGTACCGTTTCCAAATCTCAAACGCGTGATCCAGCGGAACGTACGCGAATTCCTTGCCGTCGGTAGAGTAAGAGCCCTCGGCAGCAATAGGCAAAGGCAGTTCCACGGGAAAACCGCCTTCGCGCGAGATGGTGAACAGCCGGCTAAATCGGGAGTAACTTTGCCGGCTCGAGGAAAACAGCACGGACTTTCCGTCGCGCGTCCAACCGATCACCAGATCCGCCGCCGGATGGTAGGTCAACCGGCGCGGCGTTCCGCCAGTCGCGGGAATGACATACACGTCCGCGTTCCCGTCGTAGTCGCCCGTGAACGCGATCTCGCTGCCATCGGGCGAAAACACCGGCCGCGAAGCCGCGCCGTTCCCCGCCGTGAGCCGCTGCGCCACACCGCCCGCACGTGGCACGCTCCATAAATCTCCTGCGTACACAAAGACAATCTGCGTGGCGTTAATGGTCGGGTGATGCAGCAGCAACGGCGGATTCTCGTCCGCAAGAGAAACGCTCGCCATCAACAACGCAAAAATACTCGCCGCCAATCGCCACATGTCTATTCCCCCCCAGCCTGGTCACCCGTTCAAACGGCGCACAATCTTACTGCCACCGCGCGCAGGAAGAAACCATCAAGGTTAGAGAGTTCAAGGTCGAAAAGTTTAAGGTGATAACTTCGAGGTGGAGAGTTTGGAGTTGAAGGGTTTAGGGTTGAAGAGTTGGAGGTTCCCTCAACTTTCCGCTGCCGCGCCTGAATTGTGATAAGAAAGGGCGGGGCGATGCGCTGCGAAACCTGAACGGCAGCGATTGCGCCTTGTCGAAGCGGAGACAAATGCATGGCCGAAAAAAGTTCAACGCAAAAACCTGCTACCGTGTGGACCTTGATCTTCACTGATGTGCACTTCTGGGTGCCTGCCGTCGTTCTTCTGGCCGGACTGGCCGTGCTTCATTGGATTCAGTGAATCCAGCGTGAACTCCCCCGTCACAAATACGGCTGCGCAATCCGCTGAATCTGTCCGGCTACGAAAATTGCAACTGGTCGGTATTCTGTGCGGCTTCGGCGCGGGAGCCTGGCTGGGCGCCGCGGAAGCTCCTACCAAATTAGTAAAACTGGGTGTGTCTCCACTCGTGGTTTCTCTGTTGATGGTGGTGGGCGTCTTTCTTGCGCGCTGGAGTCTCCCGGCCCTTGTCCGTGGCACCGGCCAGATGCGCGCCGACATCCGCCAAGCACCTCACCTTATTGTCTGGGGGATTCTGGCAGGCTGTCTCTGGGCCGTCGCCAACACACTCACCATTTTCGCGATTCGTGATATTGGACTCAGCATTGCCTTTCCCCTCTGGAACATCAACAGTCTTCTTGGCATCTTTTGGGGCTGGCTTCTCTTCAACGAACTTCGCGACGCCGGAAAAATCCGCTGGCTCACTGTCCTTGGCGGCGCGCTGCTCATGTTCGCGGGTGCAACGCTCCTGGCCGTGGCGTCCTCGGCACAATCCCCTGCCGAGCACCCGTTGCGTGGGATCCTCGCTGCGCTCGGAGCAGGCGTCCTCTGGGGCACCATGTACGTCCCCTATCGCAAAGCCTACTTGACCGGCATGAACCCGCTTTCCTTCATCGCCTTCTTCACCATCGGCGAACTCGGCATGATGGGCATCCTCGCCTTGGCTTACGGCGGCGGCTTCAACGCTCTCCTACATCAACTCGAACTCGCCCGTTCCGTCCTCTTTTGGCTGCTGCTCGGCGGCTTCGTCTGGGTCGTTGGCGATTTGTTCCAACAGTACGCCGCGAAGTATATCGGCATCAGCCGCGGCATTCCTCTCTCGAACACAAATCAGTTGTGGGGCTTGCTGTGGGGCATTCTGGTGTTTGGCGAATTGCATGGCCGCAGCGCGTCGCTCTACGCGCAAGTCATCGGTGGTTCGCTGCTGATGGCTGCGGGCGCGGGAGCTATTGCGCTATCAAGTGTCGGCGCCAAGGAACATTCCCGCTGGAAGGAAGCCGCGCACCGCGAAGGGGAACGCTACGGCGTCAAAGCTGACTACATCCAGGCAGGACTTTCAGGCATAGACGCAAACAGCGCTCCGGATGAACTTCAAGCCCGATCCGGGCGCACCTGGCTCGACTATCTCCTGGTCATGGCAGCCACTGCCATCTTCATCAGCCTCGCTGTCCTTGCCCGGGCTCCAAACCTCGCGCTCAATTGGCCCGCCCTAGCTGCTCTAGTCATTGCCCTGCTGATTCTCCTGTTCGCCTGCGGCCTGGCCCTGTGGCGAGTCACGAGGTTCAACTAACGTACGCATCTGCCGAAACCAGTGTTCGCGCCAGTACTGCCCGGAAACCCACTGCCACTGTAGCGTCTCATCCATTAGTCCCACTCCTGCCGCCACCGTGCAGATAGAGCACATTAGTACCACTGTTCCATTCGCGTTCAGCGGCAGAGATGCTAGGTTTATTGGATATCAAAATTCTCAGCCTATGTTTACAGAATAGGCTTTCTAGCTCTTCGGGGAAGAGGCAGGAGGAGTCCCGCTCGCGCCCATGGCTCACGAAGAATCGTCTCTCTTGGGAAGACTACAGTGGGCTTGGAGTCGTCTGCGTGAGACTCATTCGAAGATTCGTCTGCGCACCAAATTTCTTCTATCCCTCGTCCTGATCATCGCTGCCCTAACCTGTACCACCCTTCTGGTTGTCCGCCACGTGGCGGAAGTCCAGGTGCAAATGCACGTCGAGGATGATGCGCGGACAGCGATCCTCACGTTTCAAGTAGTAGAACGGCAGCGCCAGTTGGCGCTCAGCCGCAAAGCGGATTTATTGGCGATGCTGGCCACAATGAAAAACGGGGAGCCCGCGGCGGTGACAGCGGCCAGTGACGATCCCTGGCAATCTGATGGGGCCGATCTGCTGGTGCTTGCCGACCCCAATGGCAAGATTGTGGCTTTGCATGAATCAAACGAGCAGTTCCCGGTCGAAAAGGCCGAAGAGATGTTGAACCGCTCTTTGAGCCAGAAGAGTAACAGCGGATGGTGGTTTGATGGCCGGCATCTCTACCAGGTGGCTCTGCAACCGTATTACGACGGCCAACCTACAACAGGCAAGCTTCTCGGCACAGTGGTCGTCGGACGGGAGGTTGACGTCTCTGCAGCCAACGACCTGGGGCGTATTTCCTCGAGTCAGGTGGTGTTCCGCTTCGGCCCCGAAATTGTGGTCAGTACCCTTCCGGTCCTCACAGCTTACGAATTAATCGAGCAAACTGGCGATCGCTCGGTGCCTCCCGAAGTCCAACTAGGCAATCAGCGGTATTTTGCAAGTTCCGTTGACCTTACCCCGGGTTTCAGCCCCTCTGTGACCCTCACGGTGCTTAAATCCTACGACGAGTCCATGGCATTCCTCAGGGATCTAAACCGTCTGCTTCTGGGATTGGGTGTGGTTGCCGTTCTGGCTGGGGCAGGCTTGGTCTTTTTAATTTCCGATGCGTTCACTCGTCCGTTGGCGCGCTTGGTTGAAGGTGTTCACGCCCTCGAAGAAGGCAATTTCAATTACCCGCTCGAAGCTCACGGGGGATATGAAGTAGCCAGGGTAACCCGCGCATTCAATCACGCGCGCAACATCCTTCAGAATAATGAAGTCCAGAAACAGCACCTCGAGGAGCAGCTCCAGCAATCGCAGAAAATGGAAGCGCTTGGCCGCCTCGCAGGCGGTGTGGCCCACGATTTCAACAACCTCTTGACGGTCATCAAGGGCCACAGCGATATGCTGCTGGAGCGGGTTAAGCCACAAGACCCTATTTACGCCAATAGCGAGCAAATCCAGAAGGCAGCCAATCGCGCAGCCTCTCTCACTCGCCAACTCCTGGCCTTCAGCCGCAGGCAGGTCCTCCAGCCCCGCGTCGTGGACCTGAACGCTCTCATCAAGGACATGGGCCCCTTGCTCAAGCGTCTGACTCGAGAGGATATCGAATTCCTGGTTCATCTGAACGCGGAACTCGGCCGCGTAAAAGCCGATCCCGGCCAGATTGAGCAAGTACTCCTGAACTTGGTCGTGAACGCCAGCGACGCCATGCCCCAGGGCGGCAAACTGATCGTTGAATCTCGCGATGTCTCTGTCGACGCCGAACTCGCAAAAAATCGTCCGGCGCTCGAGCCCGGCGAATACGTTTTGCTGCGCGTCTCCGATACCGGCTACGGCATGGACGCTGCCACAAAAGCACGCATCTTCGAGCCTTTCTTCACCACCAAAGAACAGGGCAAAGGAACGGGCCTCGGCCTTGCCATGGTCTACGGCGTAGTCAAGCAAAGCAATGGGTTCATCTATGTGGAATCGGAAGTGGGCGTCGGTACGCAGTTTGAGATCTACCTGCCACAGGTCAACGAGAAAATTGAAGCAACACCTCGTGAAAAAATAGCTGCCCCTGCCCAGCGCAGCTTGAAAACCATCCTTGTCGTGGAAGACGAAGAGGACGTCCGCACCCTTGTTTCCGAGTATTTAATCTCGATGGGTTACCGCGTGCTCACCGCGTGCGACGGCACGGAAGCCCTGGAAATCGCCCAGCGCCTCGGCAAAGAGATTCACCTCCTGCTTACGGATGTGGTCATGCCCAAAATGCGCGGCCCGGAGCTCGCGGAGCGATTGAAGCCCATTCTTCCCAAGCTAAAGATTATTTATATGTCCGGCTACCTGGAACAAAATGAAGGCAACCGCTCCTTCCTGGAAGGCGCCTACTTCCTCGACAAGCCTTTTTCACGCGATGTTCTCGCGCGGCAGATCGAGGAAGCTCTGCGCAGCAGCATACCGTCGCGTACGGCACAACCTTCAGCCGCCCAGCTCTAAAACTTCGTGCGAACATTCCCTGCAAACAGGCTGCCCTATCGAGAATGTCTTGCTTCTACCGGGCCTTTTCGCCAAGCGCCCTCATCGCGCGTAATCCTTTATTTTCCGAATCACAATTTCCCATTTTCCCGAAACACTTAACAGTGTAAACTGTTGTTGTTCAGCGCTTTTTTCGCGCAAGTACGAATCCTGCGCCGCACTGGAGTCACCCGAATGGCCGGCACCCTTCCTCTTCCCGCAACACTCCAAGGTCGCACGGCTGACCGCGTCTCGGCCCAAACGCTCTCCATCCCCTGGTACATCTGGTGCAACGTCATCGCCGTCGCGTGCAGCGTTGTCGGCGGCGTCTGGGATATTTCCTGGCACGAAACCGTCGGCCGCGATACGTTCTGGACTCCCGCCCACCTTCTCATTCAGCTCTGCGGCGTTCTCGCCGGTCTCGGCTGCGGCTACTTGATTCTTGACACAACTTTCCGCAAGGATTCTCCGCTCCGCGCCAATTCCGTTTCTCTCTGGGGATTCCGCGGCCCTCTTGGCGCGTTTCTCTGCGCCTGGGGCGCTGTCGCCATGATTACTTCCGCGCCCTTCGACAACTGGTGGCACAACGCCTACGGCCTCGACGTCAAAATACTCAGCCCGCCGCACATTCTTCTCGCCCTCGGCATGACCGGCATCCGTTTCGGCACGCTCGTGATGGTTCTCGCCGAAGTTAATCGCGCCGCAGGCGACTACCGCATCCGCCTCGAGCGCATGCTCTTCTTCTCGTTCATGTTTCTTCTGGGTATGACCGTCGGCGTCATGCAGGAAGACACCTTCCGCATGTTCATGCACGGCGCAAAGTTCTATCTCGTCGTGATGTGCGTCGCCCCGATCTGGTTCGCCGCCGTCTCCCGCGCGTCGGATAACCGCTGGGCCGCCACCATCATCACAGGCACCTATTCTGCCGTACACATCCTTTTCATGTGGATTCTGCAACTGATTCCCGCGCAACCCAAGCTGGGCCCCGTCTACCAAAATATCACCCACCTCGTCCCACCGGATTTCCCGCTGCTTCTGATCGTTCCCGCGATTGCGTTCGATGTGGTCCGCCGCTACACGGCCACGATGAACCGCTGGGCGCAATCCGCGATTTTAGCCGCAGTCTCGCTGGCTAGCTTTTTCGCAGCCCAATGGCCCTTCGCCAATTTCCTGATGTCCCCAGCCTCGCGCAACTGGTTCTTTGCAACGGATAACGCCCCCTACTTCATTCCGCCCAACTCGCACTGGGGCCGCCACGCGTTTCTCGCAACGGAATCCACGCTAACCCAATTCGCCGTAACGATGCTCTTCGCTCTCGTCGCCGGCGTCCTGATGATCCGCGCCGGCCAAAGTTGGGGCGACTGGATGCGCCGCATCCGCCGCTAAACGCGCATCTAAGCTGTACCGCTTCGCGGCTCTCACTCATATCTCAAAGCCACCAAAGGATCCACCTGCGTAGCCCTACGCGCCGGCAAAAAGCAAGCTGCCAACCCCACCGCCACCACAAGCGTGATCACCGCCGCAAACGTCCACGGATCGGTCGGCGAAACTCCCCAAATCTGGCTCGCCAGAAACCGCGTAAGCCAATAACTCGCCGAAAATCCAACCAATATCCCCGCGCAAATCAGCAAAGCGCCATTCCTAACTACCATCCCCAAAATATCCCGCTGCTGCGCCCCAAGCGCCATTCGTATCCCAAACTCCTGCGTCCGCAACGACACGCTATAGGCCATCACGCTGAACACGCCAACAATCACGAGCAACAAGCTGATACTCGCCAGCGGCGTCGCGATCAATAAACCAAACTCCGGCGTGGCATACGTAAACAACTGCAGAAAATCCTCAACCGGATTGGCGAGCGCAAGAATCTCGTCACGATCCACCGCCCAAATTTGCTGTTGGACGGCGTTTTTCAAGGAGGACGGGGGCACAGATGTCTTCACCAAGAGAATGAATCCTCCCCGAACCGTGTACGGAAGGAAGATCATCGGCATAGGCGGCTTCTGAGGTCCGACGTTCCTCACATCGGCAACCACGCCGATAATCAGGAACTCGGCATCCCGCGGCACCAGAGTATGGTCTGTGAATGCTTTCACCCGAATCTGATGTCCGATTGGACTATTGTTGCCAAAGAAGTCTCGCGCCAATCGCTGATTGATCACCCCTACATACTGCGCCGTTCGCACTTCTGTTTCGGAAAGCCATCTTCCCTGGAGCAAGCGTAACTGCAGCGTTCGCATTAGATTTTCATCGCCAGCCCAAAGCCCGGTTTCTTCCGAGTGTGTGCTCCCCGCCACGCTCGCTTGCGGTCCGCGTTGTGGGCCATACCCCGGCATCGCATCCTCGATCGAAACATCCGTGACTCCCGGCAACGCTTTCAGTCGGTCAACCACCTGCCGCAGCACAACCTGTCCCTCCGGCGAAGCAAACTTCTGCACGGGCGAACCTTTGCTATGACCAGAAGGCGGCACAAAGACCGCGAATAAAACATTCTTGGGATTGAAACCGAGGTCCACATGTGTGAGAAGGAAGAAGCTGCGCATCATGAGTCCGGTGCTGATTAAGAGAATGACCGAAAGTGCGATTTCCGCTACGACGAGCGACGCGCGAAACTTTCCGTGACGAAAAGCGTTGTTACCGCCTTTCCCGCTGCCGACCAACTGCGGCTGCAAGTCGGTCCGAGCCACTTGAAGCGCCGGCGCCAAACCGCAAATCAATGTCGTTACTATAGTGAGTCCAAAGGCAAAAAATAAAACCGGCGGGTTGAGCCCAAATTGCGACTCGGCTCCAATTTGCCCGCCGCCGTAGACGTCCCCAGTACGGGGCAAAATGGCGGGAACAAATTTCATGCCCAACCACGCCAGCAGGCAACCCACCGCGCAAGCGGCAATCGCCAGCACGCAACTCTCCACAAGCAGTTGTCGAACCAACCGTCCGCGGCTCGCACCCAGAGCCGTGCGTACTGCCATCTCTTTCTCTCGCACTGTCGCGCGAGCCAGCAACAGATTGGCCACATTGCTGCACGCGATCAGCAAAAGCATACCGACCGCTACAAGAAGTTCATACAGCAGATGCTTCAGGTCGGAATGGAACGGAGAGGGTCCGACGCGCGGCGCCAGAAGGTAATCTGCCTCTGGCTGGACTCGCACTGAGAAATGTTTTGGAAAATCATTCGGGTGCAGAAGCGCTAAACGTTTGACTATGACTTCGAGGTCCGCGGATGCAGCCTGGAGCGTCACTCCAGGCTTCAGGCGGGCCAGCGTGTCAGCGAGATGTTCCCCCTCCGCGCGCGGCGGCTCGAGTGAACGGCTTATCGGAATCCAGATTTCCGCTTGCGTGCCATACGCTTGGAATCGCGCCGGCATAACGCCAGCCACCGTCCGCACCTCACCGTCAATAGTCAGAGTCTTCCCAACGATTTTGGGATCTTCGTGAAACACACCTTTCCACGTTTTGTAACTCACTATGAAAACGGGAGGCGCTCCAGGCTTTCCATCTTCCGGAAGGATGCCGCGCCCGAAAAGTGCCGGCACTCCATAAAAATCAAAAGCATCGG